>ERZ773245.346-NODE-346-length-57467-cov-9.302933_pt1 | contig 57467 bp, 46 predicted proteins | sample MGYA00580988_ERZ773245 | MGnify/ENA primary metagenome ERZ773245 (study PRJEB29015, sample SAMEA2737792) | human gut metagenome | biome: human gut; feature: human-associated habitat; material: faeces | place: China | collected 2012 ... | reverse complement strand
CAATTTCCAGCCCGTCTTCCAGTGTGAGGAACCCTTCTACGGGCGTCATTTCATCGCCACACATGCGCACCATAATGGGAAAGCGGCCCAGTTTCTGCCGGATGCCCTGGATGATTTCACTGATGAACCGACAGCGGTTTTCCACCGTACCGCCGTATTCGTCGTGGCGGCGGTTATAGTACTTGCTGAAAAACTGGGCGATGAGGTAGCCGTGTGCCCCGTGGAGTTCGACCGCATCGTAGCCTGCTTTTTTGCAGCGCACTGCCGCATCAATGAATTTCTGCTGGATCCGGTGGATATCATCTTTAGTCATCTCCTGCGGTACGGGTTTCCCCGGCGCAATCGGTACGGCACTGGGAGCCAGATTGGGCCGGCCCGTCAGTGCCGGATTGGACGTAGCACCAGCGTGATGGAGCTGGGCTGCGATCTTACAGTCATACATATGGACGGCATCGGTCAGTTTTTCCATTTCCGGGACATGATACTCCCGGGCTATTCTCAGGTTATGAATCGATGGGATACTGTCTATATCATCGACCCCCGTATACTCTTCGATGATCATCCCCACGCCGCCTTTGGCCCGTTCCTGATAATAGCGGATCTGCCGGTCGGTGACGACGCCATGGCGGTCAGCCAGATCGGTTGCCATGGGGACCATGACGGCCCGGTTTTTGAGACGCAGTGGACCAATGGTTCCCGGTGACAGCAATACTTGATAGTTCATAGGAAATCCCTCCCCGTGTAGTCAGATGTTTTTTCACCAGCACCAACGTGTACTGATACCTATACTATATCATCAATAGTTCATTTTTGCTAATAATAATTATCTTATATTAGCTATGATGGAAAACTAGTACAAACGGCATCATTCCTGCCGGGAAATCCGGATAACACCTTTTTCTGAAATGACCAAGTCCATCCGTTCATCGTGATCCTCCATGGGAATCTGACCGGTCATTACCTGATGACGGCATAAGACAGCCCGGGCGAAATGGCTGTCATGAAGATAGATATCATAGAAACCTCCGCCATAGCCCAGACGCTGGCCTTTTTCATTGCACGTGCAGCAGGGGATAAGGCCCAGGTCGATTGTATGGGTGGCCATGACAGGACAGGTCGTATCCGGTGCCAGTATGCCATAGCGCCCGGGCTTCAGGTCGGACAGAGAGCGGATCTGCCGGACTTCCATCTTTCCCAAGGAAATACAATAGGGTACGCCGACTTCTTTTCCGTCGGAGAGCATCTGCGCAATCAGCGGCAGTGTCTGGATTTCTGATGGCGTACCGGCATAACAGAAAATGCGCCGGGCCTGTCCGTATTCCGGCAGAGACAGGACATACGCCCGGATAGCGGCATCAGATTTCTGGCAATAGTCTTTTGGTAGTTGTGCCACCCGTTCTTTTACCTGCCGTCTGAGAGCCTTTTTTTCTTCACTCACGGTTCTTGTCATGATGGGTTCCTCCTGTGCATTCTATATTCTATATAATATAGGATATCATATTTTTTCCGGAATACCGGCCAATCATTCCACATGTTCCCGCAGTTTTAGTATAAAAAATATTTTTTTCCCGTTCCGTTGCATATACAACGACATTTTTTTGTTTTTTCACTTATACTATAAGAGCAGTCAGGAACTGCCGCAATCAAGATTTTAATTTAGTATTGTATTTGAATAGATACTCAGGAGGTAATGATGATGGAAAATCAGATGTTTTGCTTTCAATGTGAACAAACGGCGCGGGGTACGGGATGTACCGGTTGTGCTGGTGTCTGTGGTAAATCCGCTGCCGAAGCGGGTCTGCAGGATGCTCTGACGGGCGCTCTCGTCGGTCTGGCACGTACCTGTCAGACTGCCGCTCCTACAGCCAAGACGTACCGTGCCATTCTCGAAGGCCTGTTCACGACGATCACTAACGTCAACTTCAACACGACGACGACCCAGGCCATGATTGATAAAATCCATGCGGAAGCCGCTGCCCTTTCGTCTACTCCCGCAGCTGACTACGACATGAACCAGATGTGGAACGCCGATGAAGATATCCGTTCACTCAAATCCCTCATCCTGTTCGGCATGCGCGGCATGGCTGCTTATGCTTACCACGCTCTCATGCTCGGCAAATCGAGTGAAGAAGTCGATTCCTTCTTCGTCAAAGGCTTGTCGGCCATCGGCGAAGACTGGGGCATGGACGAACTCCTTCCGATTGTCATGGAAACAGGTAAAGTCAACCTGACCTGCATGGCCCTCCTCGACGAAGCCAACACGACGACTTATGGCACACCGGTTCCGACAACGGTTCCCCTGACCGTAGAAAAAGGCCCGTTCATCGTCGTCACCGGCCACGACCTGAAAGACCTGGAACTCCTCCTCAAACAGACCGAAGGCAAAGGCATCAACATTTACACTCACGGTGAAATGCTCCCGGCCCATGCATATCCGGAATTAAAAAAATACAAACACCTCAAAGGCAACTTCGGTACGGCCTGGCAGAATCAGCAGAAAGAATTCGACGGCGTTCCCGGCGCATTCCTGTTCACGACAAACTGCCTCATGCCACCCCGCAAATCCTACATCGACCGGGTCTTCACGACAGAAGTCGTTTCCTTTGACGGCGTAACTCACATCGGCGAAGACAAAGACTTCACGCCGGTCATCGAAAAAGCTCTGGCACTCGGCGGCTACAGCGAAGACCAGCACTTCACCGGCATTAATGGTGGCAGCACCGTAACGACAGGCTTCGGCCATGGTACGGTCCTCTCCGTTGCTGACAAAGTCATCGACGCTGTCAAAGCTGGCGCTATCAAACACTTCTTCCTCGTCGGCGGCTGCGACGGTGCCCGCCCCGGCCGTAACTACTACACGGAATTCGTCAAACAGACCCCGGCTGATACGGTCGTCCTCACCCTGGCCTGCGGCAAATACCGCTTCAATGACCTCGACCTCGGCACCATCGGCGGCTTGCCGCGCATCATGGATATGGGCCAGTGCAATGACGCTTACAGCGCTATCCAGGTAGCTGTCGCTTTGGCAAAAGCCTTCGATTGCGGCGTCAATGACCTGCCTTTGTCCATGGTCCTCTCCTGGTACGAACAGAAAGCCGTCTGCATCCTTCTGACGCTTCTCTCCCTGGGCATCAAGAACATCTACCTCGGACCGACACTGCCGGCATTCGTCTCCAAGAATGTCCTCAACTACCTCGTAGAAAATTTCCAGATTTCTCCGACCAGCACGCCGGAAGAAGATTTGAAGAAAATCTTAGGATAATCTCCCCTACCCGAAACAATCCACCTCTCCTATATACGAAAAGGACTGCCCCCCCAGGCAGTCCTTTTTGTGTTTGAAAATTTCAGTTTACCGCAGGCCTGGCATCAGAAGGCGAATACGAATTCGGCCCGTGTCTGTTCTTCCGGATCGGCAGCATTCTTCTTGTTGTCTTTCCATTTGGAAGCGAAGGTCTGATATACGTTGAACTGGGCATTTTTGGCTACGACATAGCTGCCGCCGACACCCCACGATTCGATGTTTCCCAAAGCTTTTTTATCAAAGCGCCAGCTGTTCGTCGAGCCGCCGAGGTACGCACCGTCTTCAACGTTGAGGTATTCTACCCAGGCACTCCAGGTCCCCGGCTGGGATTTGATGGCTTTACCATAGGTCAGCTGGGCAATCCAGAGGTTGCCATTGTCGTCATTATTGATGGTCTTGTATCCGTTTGTCAGGTTGACCTTTTCATAGTTGACGAGGAGATTCCATTTGCTTCCGAAATTGTAGGATACGTAAGCGCCCCAGAGGTCATCGCCCATGAAGGAATCACCTCTATTTTTACCACCGGCACGGCTAAAGTCGTTGTAGTATACGCCGACTTTGGAACCATTGCCGAAGAAGCCTTCGATTTCGCCATAGCCGGTCTTTACGCCATCGATTCCCTTATCATCATCACCAGCAAAGGTCTTATCCGAGCCGTTGATTTTAAATTTACCATAGCCGGCAGTGACGGCAAAATTGTCGTTCTTGTATTGTAACTGAGCACGGTCGAAGACATCGCCGTAGTTGAGGCCATAAGCATTACCCATGACATATTTATCCGTACGGCCGGCGTTGATTTTGAAATTCCCCAGTTTCGTTTCTACTTCTGCCCGGTCGGTATAAACGTCACCATTGTCACTGCTGGCCGTTTCATTATCCGAGAAAGCAATGGAGTCCGTGCTGAGGCCGTATTTGACCGTCGTTTTGTCATTGACTTTGGCCGTTGCGCGGAGTCGTACACGATAATCCCAGGAATCATCATTTTCCTTACTGCCCTGCTGATAACGGTAACGGATACGGGCATCACCAGTCAGTTTGACATTGCCCACTTTCTTTTCCAAATTGGAAACGCGGACGCCGAGGCTGTTGAGTTCATCGGCATATTCGTCAGCCAGTTTATTGATGAGGGCACGCTGTTCGATCGAGGCTTTGTCCATGTGAGCCATAGCCTTGGCAGTCATTTCGGCTGCTTCGTACCGGGTAATATTGCGTTCCCCCTGAAAATACGAGCCATCGACACCCTGGATAACGCCGGCATCGGCCAGTTCGACGACCGACTTATAAGCCCAACTATCAGTCGGTACATCGACAAAGGGATTGGCGGCAAAGGCGCTGGCTGCGCCCAGTGTTAGAACGGCTGCAAAGGCAGCGGCAATTTTAGATTTCATCATGATAGATTCCTCTCTTTCCCAAAAACAACAGGCAGGATCATTGCCCGGGAGAGGTACGCATGACTCAGGCGAGTTTTCCTCGTTTCCTCTCTGAATCTACATTTCGCGCTCTCACAGCAGTCCCGCGCAGACGGATATCCGCCTGCACCGCTAGTATAGAGGAAATGTTTCCTCCTTGTCAAAATACCTATAATCCGCATAAATACGCCACTTGTCGAGTCTTTTTACAGAGTGCTTACCCATATTTTTCTCTTTCCATCCCCAATTTTTACACGGCCTTCGCCCTACGGCTTTTGTATCGTATTAAAAGACAAATTATATTTTACTGTTTTATTACCCGTGCGTAACGGTTTTTTTACAGCCCAGAGGTAAGGTTATGACAGAAATCAATTTTGGTAACTGTCGTTACCTTACAGGAGGCATGTTCAACATGAAAATACATCATCCACGAACCTGGAAAAACCACACAGCTGTACTCATGGCTGTCACCGCACTCTGTACAGCGGTCGTTCCATTTACAGCCCTGGCAGCCGATCCTGTCACGGCCAGTGAAGTCAATATTTCTGTAAAAGGCGGCACACGGGGTCTTACCGAATCGGGCATCACGCCGGGCCATGTCTATGCCGGTGCCGATGGCTGGAGTGAAGGAGCTGCCGGCAATACGAATTCCGTCGCTATGGGTGGTGGGCAGGTCGGTTCCATGAGTACGCCAGCTTCCGTACGGGGCCAGAACAGCGTTGCTGTCGGTGCCGGGGCTTCTGTCGATGTCTCGACCAGCCAGAACGATTTCAATTCTGCCAATGCAACGGCTATTGGCGCTGGATCCAGTGTCTCGGCCATGCAGGGCACGGCCGTCGGCTATGGCAGCAAAGTAACAGGGGCCCAGGGGACGGCTATCGGTGAACAGAGTGCAGCAACAGCCGCTGGTTCTGCTGCATTCGGCGAAGGCAGCCATGCGAAGGCCGAAAAATCCACGGCTATCGGTACAGGGGCAAACGTCGGTGATGGGGCTAAAAACTCTGTTGCCCTTGGCGCTGACAGTACCGTATATAGTTCTGATTTGAAATCTACGGACAAAAACGGCGTCGTCTCCCTCGGCTCTGGTAATGCCGAACGGCGAATCATCCACGTTGCCGACGGTGTCAACGATAGCGATGCCGCTACAGTCGGCCAGCTTGCCAAAGCCACAGAAAAGAGCAATGCAGCCGTAACCGCCAATGAGAAAAAAATTGGCTCGGCGAACCTTTCCAATGGTTCGGCTGACCTCACGGAAGGTATCAATACTAATACGGCATCAATTCAGCAGAACAGCACTGCCATCCAGGAAAATACCAGTTCTATCCAGCAAAACAGCAACGCCATTACGTCACTGAATACGCACGTACGCAGCCTCGGTCAGGAAATCGACAGTGTCGGCGCCTTATCTGCCGCTCTGGCCGGTCTTCATCCCATCGATTACGATGGCAGCGGTTCCCGTTTCCAGATCAGCGCTGCGGCCGGTACCTATGATGGCAAGCAGGCTGTCGCTCTCGGTGGTTTCTATCATGTAAACCGCGACGTCATGTTCTCTCTCGGTGCCTCCAGTACCTTCGGCAATGACCGCAAGGCCGCCGGCAATTTCGGCGTTACCTTCCGCGTCGGCCCCGGTGCTTCCCAATCTCCATCCCAGACTTCCAGCGACGTAGAAGAACTCAGGGCCGAAGTCGAAGCCCTGAAAGCGGAAATCCAGGCTCTCAAAGCCCGATAATCCCTGCGGCAGACAAACCGGCTTTTTACCGAATCCCTCTGCTATGACACATCGGAGTCATTCGCCGTACTAACTATATCCTGACCGGTCTGCCACGCAGATTGCATACAAAAGGGACTGCCGCAGCAGAATCAAAAAAAGATTCTGCTACGGCAGTCCCTTTAAAATGCCAAATTCAAAACAAAGGGTGTCCCATTACGTGTTTTTGCGTAATGAGACACCCTCTGTCTGTATCACCAGCTCACGTTACCGGGCATTGGCTTTGCCACGGAAAATCGTACCGCGGCTGGCATCGACGGTCACGACTTCTCCATTTTCCAGGACATCGGCAGCATGTTCTGCCCCGACAATGGTGGGGATGCCGAAGGTGATGGCTACGATAGCCGATTCACTCGTAAGGCCCGCTTCTTCCGATACGATAGCGCTGGCCCGTTTCATATAGTCTACGTATTCCGCACTGGCCGAACGCATGACCAGGATGGCGCCGTCGGTGAAATGAGCCTTCAGATCATCGAGACTCCCGGCTACGCATACGGGGCCTATAGCCGAATTGCGGCCGATGCCGGTACCGCGGAGAAGGACATCTCCTACGACCTGCACGCGCACCATGTTGGTCGATCCGGCTTTGGCCACGGGAACACCTGCTGTGAGGACGACGAGGTCGCCGGCATTGATGAGGCCGGCATCAAGAGCGGCGTAAATGGCGTTATCGACGACTTCATCGGTCGTATTGCTTTCTTTCCCCAGGATAGCCTGGACACCCCAGTTCATCTGCAGGCGGCGGACAATATTTTCATGCGGGGAAACGGCAATAATTGGGCATGCCGGACGGTACTTGGCTACCATCTGGGCCGTGCCACCCCGTTCGGTCGAGGCGATGATGGCCGCCGCATGGAGGTCTTCGGCGATTTTGACCGTCGCCTTGCCGATGGATTCGGTCGTCGTCGCCGGGGCCTTATTTCCTTCCTGATGAGCCTGCGGCGGGAACTGGCTTTCCGTGAAGACTGCCACCCGGGCCATGGTCTGGACAGCTTCTACGGGATACAGGCCGCCCGCTGTTTCACCGCTGAGCATGACTGCATCGGTCCCGTCGAGGATGGCATTGGCTACGTCACTCGTTTCGGCCCGGGTCGGACGGGGATTGTTGCACATGGATTCCAACATCTGCGTTGCCGTAATGACCGGTTTGCCGGCCGCCTGGCATTTGCGGATCAGGAGTTTCTGCAGCGTCGGCACTTCTTCCGCCGGTACTTCCACACCCAGATCGCCGCGGGCTACCATGATGCCATCGCTCATGCTGATGATTTCATCGATATTGTTGACCGCAGCCTTGCATTCGATTTTGGAAATAATCTTCATATGGCTGTCGTGATTTTCCAGAATCTTGCGGATGGTCAGCACGTCTTTGCCACGCTGGATGAAAGAAGCGGCAATCCAGTCCATATTCATGTGGATGCCAAATTCGATATCGGCTGCATCACTTTCCGATACGGCCGGCAGATTGATGGGAATCCCCGGTACGGCAACGCGCTTGCGGTCACTCATCTTGCCGCTGTTGAGGATTTTCGTGTGGATGTCTTCGCCTTCAACGGACGTGACTTCCAGATTGACCAGGCCGTCCGACAGGAGGATATGGTCACCGGGTTTGACATCCTGGGGCAATTCTTTATAGTTCATAGAGGCGATAGTTTCATCACCTTCTACGTCACGGGCCGTCAGGGTAAAGTCATGACCGGCTTCCATCATGATAGAGCCATTTTTAAACTTGCCCAGACGGATTTCCGGACCTTTTGTATCGAGCAGAAGGGCAATGGGCGTGCCTAATTTCCGGGAAACGGCACGGACCATTTCAATGCGTTTTTTATGTTCTTCATGGCTGCCATGAGAGAAATTGAACCGGGCTACATTCATGCCGGCACGGACCATGCCTTCCAGGATGTCCGGCGTATTTGAACTGGGACCCAGGGTACATACGATTTTTGTTCGTTTCATCAGTTATGCTCCTTTTACAGGTTAAACAAATCAGGCTTTTCATCCAGTGCCGAAAGCAGGATACGGGCACTGGTCACATTGGTAGCAACAGGCACAGAATGGACATCGCAGAGGCGCAGGAACGCCGACACATCCGGTTCATGAGGCTGGGCTGTCAGGGGATCGCGCAGAAAGACGACGCCGAGTACTTCATCGGAAGCGATCATGCCGCCGATCTGCTGGTCGCCGCCCATCGGGCCGGGCTGCATCTGTTTCACTGTAAGTCCCGTTTCGTTTTCAATGCGCCGTCCCGTTTCACCGGTTCCTACGAGGGGATACCGGGATAATACGTTTTTAAACTGTGTTGCCAGTTTGACAATGGCATCTTTCTTGGCATCATGAGCGATGAGTGCAATGTAGGTTCGCATAAAATACCTCCTTGTATAAACTCCATACTGTGTCTGCGTAAGTGCTGTTGCATTTTTGTTCCCAGTGGTACAAAATTTGTCCCACTTGGGGAACATACCATAAAATCTATGGCATGCTCTTCTCCTGTGATTGTATCGTATCACCTGCGATAATGCAAGGGAAAACGATGTCTTTCCCCTGCATTATCTATGTGGACAGGTATTTTACCAAAGTTTTACCCGGTCTTTTTCGGCAATATACATGCCGTCTCCGTCAGTAATGCCATAGGCACCGTAAAACCCGTCCGTAGACGACAGGGCACCATTGACCCGGGCCCGCCCTTCCGGATGGGGATCGAGCATAAGCAGCTGATGGAGAAGCTGATCTGTATACTTGGAGGCGAAAATAGACGCGAAATTACGATACAGGTCCTGGAGGACCGTCTTGTCGCCTGCGGCAATTTCCGTCGCGGCTGAAAGGCCGCCGCAATCGGCGATGGCCTCATTCATGACGAGCTTGCCGTTTTCATACTGCCCCGGTGCCAGCTCATAGCGGCTGTAATAAGGGGCAAAGGCGGCAGCCCGCTTCTGGAAGGCGTCATAGTCGGCTTTCGTCCACCAATCACGGACATTCCCGTCTTTATCGGTATGACTGCCATTTGGGTCAAAAGCATGGGATATTTCATGGCCGATGACGACGCCAATACCTCCCAGATTCGCCCCCCGCGAAGCACGGTCATCGTAGAATGGGGGCTGGAGGATCCCTGCGGGGATGGTGATGCTGTTATTGTCAGAAATATACGCTGCATTGACATCCTGCGGATCGAAGGCGTACCACTTATCGGGGTTGAAATCCGTACCTATCAGTTTCTCTTCCTCCCGGGCGGCCCAGGCATTGCTGGCCAGGATATTGCTGAGCAGGTCACCTCCTTCAGATTCGGGGATGACGACGTGCATATCTTCAATGGTCGGTTTGTCATCGGCTGCCGGACCTCCGACGAAGACGCGCAGGGCATCGAGCTTTTCTATGGCCTGTGCTCTCGTACGGGGACTCATCCAGGTATTGGCTGCCAGACGGGAGCGATAGACCTTCCGCACTTCATCGATCATGGCCCGCACGTCCTGCACCATATGAGGGGTGCAGCGTTTTTTCAGGTAAATCTGTCCTAATTCGTAGGGCAGCATGTCCTGCAGCAGATAAGAAGCACGTTCCCGTTCCGTCCGGTTCTGTTTGATGCCATAGCGCTGGTTATAATAGGCTTTCGTTATGTCGCGCAGGGGGATGTCGGCAAAAGGCGCCAGCATGTCGTAAGTGCGGGCAATGAAATAATTCCGCATCAGTTCCAGGTTCTCTTCTGTATAGGCTGCATCAATCTGACAGAGATAATCCGGATTGGAAAGGAAAAAGACTTTTTCCCGGGAAAGGCCCCAGTCTTTCAGCAGGCGTTTCCCATCCAGGTGAGGCGTCATTTCCAGGAATTCCTTGCGCGTTACCATCTGGTTCATCACCATAATATCATTTTTTTCCTCGCTGGTCAGCATATGCGGTGCCAGGGACTTTTCATAGGCCAGGATAGCTTCTGCCATCGTATCGGCTTTGTCTTTGGCCGACCCATCTTCCTGGAGCAGCCGGGATATATATTCCGTATGACGTTTCCATGCACCCGGCTGGGGCTCCTTTTCCAGGTCGTAGCGCGACAGGAAAGGATTATTGGGTTCAAAGCGGGCCACATAGCGCCGGCTGTCGGGCAGGCGCTGTTCGTCCATGCTCATGAGCACGTTGATGCCATATTTCTGATGGAGTTCTCCTACTGCCTCCGTCAGTTCCTGTGGTGTCTTAGCTGCTTTGACAGGAGCCAATATATCCCGGATGTGCTGCCGGGCTGTGGCATTGCGCGTTTCCTGGTCGGTAATGCACTGGTACAGGTCGGCGATTTTCTGTTCCGGCGTACCCTTGGCATAGGTTCCCTGATGGCTGGCAATATCTTCTATTTCCTTAGTCAGGAATTCCTTATTTTCCAGATTCCGTTCGTGGAACCAGGACCACGAGGCTTCCGTCGGCTTGATCTGTTTTTCTCTCAGCGTCTTTTCATTGACCGCCTGATAAAAATCGTCTTTTTCACTGGCTGCCAGGACAACCGCCGGGGAAGAAAAGATTCCCAGTACGGCCGTCAGGGCCAGAGCGGCGCATAAGGCGGCTGTTTTCTTTGCTATCACGTCGCACGTCTCCTTTCGTCGTATGCCGGATTATTTCTTCAGTGCCGGGTCGGGTACACCATTGGCCGCAAAGGCAGCCGCCCGGTCACGGCAGGTCCCGCAGACGCCGCAGGGCATATCTCCCCCTTCATAGCAGCTCCAGGTCAGTTCGTAGGGAGCTCCGAGGCGCAGTCCTTCTTTGACGACGCCGGCCTTATTCCACGCAAGGAGCGGCGCTTCCAGATGGCAGGTGTGGCCGGACCCTTCATAAATAGCCGTATTCATGGCCTGTTCAAATTCCGGCGTGCAGTCCGGATAGGCCCGGCCGGCAGCATCGTCGGCATGGGCGCCGTAGTAGATGACTTCGGCATGGACACTGACCGCAACGGCGGCGGCAAAGGAAAGGAACAGGCCGTTGCGGAAGGGGACGTATGTTTCTACCGTACCTTCCCCGCCAGCCTGGGCCAGCTGTTCGGCATAGGACATATGGGCAATCTCCTTATCGTTATTGCGTTCCAGGAGCGGGCAGTCACTGTGCACGAAAGCCTGGGCCAGATTGATTTCTTCCTGCTGTACGCCATAATAGGCTGCCACTTTGCGGGCCGCCTGTAGTTCCTTTTCATGGCGCTGTCCATAATACGCCGTCAGAGCCAGTACATTTTCTTTTTTATATTTTTCTACGGCCATAGCCAGACACGTCGTCGAGTCTACGCCGCCACTGAGTAATACGACACATTTCATTTATATCATCCTCCTCTTCGGACTAACATATATATTATACTACATTATAGTACGCCGCTAAAACGGTATGAAAGGATTTTCTTACAGCCCCTGTCCCGTTCGTGTTATAATGAATACATCCTAACAAAGGAGCCGGTACGTATGATTAAAGCATTGATTCTCCTATATATGATCTGGGGCTACAACTGGGTCGTCATGAAAGTATCGACGGCCTATTTCCCGCCCGTCCTGTTCGTTGCCTGCCGGGCCCTGATGGCAGCCGCCGTGCTGCTTCTGGTCTGCGCGTTCCGCCACACGTTCTGGCCGGAGCGAAAATACTGGCCCTGGATATTTCTCACGGGAGTTTCCCAGATTGTCCTGAATAATGCGGCTATGCAGATTGGCATCGTCACTCTTTCGGCGGGGCTCGTGGCCGTACTCAATTACACCATGCCCGTATTCATGGCCATCCTGGCCCATTTCTTTCTGAATGAACGCCTGACGAAGCGCAAATGCTTTGGCATTTTCCTCTCCATGGCCGGGCTCTGCCTGCTCATGAATATCCATTTCGACAATCACATCGGCGCCATGCTCATCGTCCTCGGCGGTGCTCTGGGATGGGCTGTATCGGGCGTTATCCTCAAGCTGAAACTCGGCGGCTGCGATATGATAACCTGCACGGCCTGGCAGATGGCCCTGGGCGGCATAGTACTCGCCTTCTGGGCAACCGGGAGCGGTCAGACCACCGTCATCTGGAACCTGACCAGTGTATCGGCACTCTTATATAACGTACTTCTGGCCGGTGCCGCCGGATTCTTCCTCTGGAACTACATCCTGCAGCATATGGAAGCGTCCAAAGCCGGCACGGCCATCCTCGTCGTCCCGGCTATCGGTGTACTGAGCGGCATCCTCTTCCTGGGAGAAATGCTCACCTGGAACATCGCCCTGGGCATGATTCTCATCCTCGCCGGCGTCGTCATCATCGTCAGGAAGCACAGCAGCCACATCCTGCACCGATAGGGCCTGTTGTCATAAGCCGGTGTCGTAAAAGCGGCAGTCAGCCGGCATCCACGGTACGAAAAAGGCGCTGCATGCTAGCGGAAATGCTTCATGTAGCGCCTTTTCTTTATACGTCAGGCTGTGCCTGTGGCTTATTTATTTTTCTTGGCCAGTGCTTCTTTACCGGCTTTCAGTGTTTCAATGATCTTATCGACATCGTAGACAGTACCTTTCCATGTGCCGCCGCTGACATCCTGCAGGGCTGCCCAGAGACGGGTATCATCAGGCAGATCGTCGTCTTCGTGGATGGCCGGGTTCGTTTCCCGTTCAGCCAGTACTTTGGCGCCTTCTTCATAGGTCAGCTTGTGGTCTTTCGTGCCGATGAAGTTCAGGCTGCCTTTGAGGTTTACCGTATCGACGATGATTTCTACGACATCACCGTCACGGAGTTTGCCGATAGGACCACCAGCCAGTGCTTCCGGACCTACGTGACCGAAGCATGCACCTGTCGATACGCCGGAGAAACGGGCATCGGTGATGAGGGCTACGTGTTTGCCGAAGGACAGGTGTTTCAGTGCGGAAGTCAGCTGATATGTTTCTTCCATGCCGGTACCCATCGGGCCGCCAGCCATGACTACCATGATGTCGCCAGCTTCTACGCCGCCGTTCTTAAGAGCTGTAATGGCAGCTTTTTCAGACGGATAGCATTTGACCGGAGCGGTATGACGGTATACGTGATCGTCGTCGATGACGGACGGATCGATAGCTGTCGATTTGACGACCGAGCCTTCGGGAGCGATATTGCCGGTCGGGAAGGTAATGGTCGAACCGATACCTTTGGCTTTTGCCTGTTCCGGGCTGAAGATAACGTCGTCAACGTTGAGGTTATCCAGTTCTTTCAGGCGCTTCTGGCAGGATACACGGCGCTGGGACTGTTCCCACCAATCGAGGTTTTCACCGAGGGTGCTGCCCGTAACGGTCATGACATCTTCGTGGAGCAGGCCCATCTTGCGCAGGTGGAGCATGACTTCCGGAACGCCGCCGGCCATGAATACGTCAACGGTCGGATAGTTGATCGGACCCATAGGCAGAACGCTGACCAGACGGGGAACTTCTTTGTTGATCCGTGCCCAGTCATGAACGGTCGGTACGTGGCAGCCAGCCATGAAGGCGATAGCCGGGAGATGGAGCAGGAGGTTGGTCGAACCGCCGAAAGCGGCATGGATAACCATGGCGTTTTCGATGGCTTTATCGGTAATGATATCTTTCGTCGTAATGCCGGCTTTATAAAGATCCATAGCGGCAACGGCCGATTTTTTCGCCATGTCGTACCAGATGGGTTCACCCGACGGGGACAGGGCAGCGTGAGGCAGGCAGAAACCAAGGCCTTCGGCTACGACCTGGCTCGTGCCGGCTGTACCGAGGAACTGACAGCCGCCGCCACCACTGGCACAGGCGATGCAGCCCAGACGGCAGGCACGGTCGAAGGACAGTTCTTTATTGGCATAGCGTACGCTGATAGTCTGTACGGTGCCGAGGTCTTCCCCGTCATTTGGCATAAGGGTAGCGCCGCCGGGGATCAGGATCGTCGGCAGGTCATGCATGTTGGCCAGGGCCATCATCATGGCCGGCAGGCCTTTATCGCAGGAAGCGACACCGATGACGGCTTTGCGGGTCGGGAGGGACCGGATGAGGCGGCGCATGACCATAGAAGCGTCATTACGGTACGGCAGGGAATCGAACATGCCCGTCGTGCCCTGTGTACGGCCATCGCAGGGGTCGGTGACAAAGGCAGCCGTCGGTACATAGCCCATATCTTTTAATGTATCAGCCGCTTCTTTTAAGAGGCCGTCCAGTTCGAAGTGACCGGGATGGAGACCGACGGCAACGGTCGTGCCATCGTCTTTTTTGAGACCGCCATAGGTGCTGATCATCATAACATCGCCATTGGCCAGTGTCTTGGGGTCCCAGCCCATGCCGGCATCAATGGTCATGCCAAAAATATTGCCGCTCGGGGAATTACGCAGTGTTTCCGGAGTCAAAGGCAATACGCCATCTGGGCCATCTGCATGTGTGCGCGAACGGAGAATTAAGTCTGATGCATCGTTAGCATACAATTCTTTTACTGACATTTAAATCTCTCCTTTTCTTACAAAACATCCACTAGATAATTCTTTAAATATAAAAACCAACCTGGAACTGTAGTATACCAGTTTAGATTGACAAAAACCAAATTAAAACCTGGTGAATGTACGTTCATAGTAACGTAAAAATCCGCCTCTGTCAATGAATCAGAGCTTGCAATTATAGGTGTATTCCGCTTCAATTATGCATATTTTGCATGAAAAAGCCGTCTGATTCATTGCTGCTATGAATCAGACGGCAGGAGCGTACCTTATATTATTTTGTTTCTTTCTTGATAGCCTGTTTGTTGTTGCGTTTCATGAGGTTTTCCAGATCGATGCCATCGATGAAGGCCTGGAGTTTTTTCACCGTCGGCGGTCTCTTGGAGAAATGCATGCAGTATTCGCTGACGGGAACCCCCTGGAGGTTGAGAGCCTTCTTGGCAACCTGCGGGAACGGCGTCTTGGACGAATAGATGTACATCAGTCCATTGACTTTTTCCTGACAGTCAAACATGTATTCCCAGTTCTTTTCATTAATGGCCCGGCACCATTCGGAGCAGAGTTTCGGAGCAAAGTTGGACAGGCCGCCGATACAGCCGTTGCCGCCGCTGAGCATGATGTGGACGAGGTTTTCATCATAGCCGGAGTAAACGATGAAGTCAGGGAATTCATCTTTCGTGACTTCAATCAGTTTACGCGTATGGGAAAAGAGTTCAATCGTATCTTTATAGCCGACGAGGTTTTTATGTTTGCGGAGCAGATTGAGAGTGATTTCCGGTGTCACGTCATCGCCCGTTGCGCCGGGATAGTTGTAAATGAAGACATTGCCCCGGACCTGGGGAAGAACTGTATCATAATAGGCTTCAATATCTTCTGCGCTGAGCGGGAAATAATAGGGGCAGACAATCATGACGGCGTCAGCGCCGGCATCGCAGGCATAGTTGGAAAGTTCTACCGTATCGCGGACGCTCATGCAGCCCGTACCGATCATGCATTTTACTTTCCCTTTGATATAGGGCACGGCAATGTCGATAAGGCGTTTCTTCTGTTCCATAGACATGGCAAAAAATTCACCCGTGCTGCCCATAACGACGATGCCGTCTACACCGCCTTTGATGAGGAAATCATAGACCATTTCATTGCCTTTCTGGTCTATATTGCCCACGCGGTCAAAAATAGTGACGACAGGCGTTAAATATTCTGCTTTTTTCATGTATATCCCAATCCCTTCTGCACAGTAGCCTTTTTCGTATATACTAACTTGGTCGTTATTACGAACCATGCATTTATTCTACATGAAATTCTCTGAATGTCAAGACTAAAAATGCAACATCTTCCGTGTATCCTGCATACAACTATATTCTTTTTTTCACATAAAAAGTCCCATTTTTACGGAAATAAAAAAATATAGAGTATGCTGTTTCCAACAACATACTCTGCACATATATAATAGATATTTTATTTTTTATTCATGAGTGGCAACAAAATCCGGGCATCGGCTTCTGTATCGATATCGGAGAGTTCCATTTCTGATACATCATATACCCAGCATTGCTTCCCGTATTTTTTCAATAGAGCGCCGGCCCCGCAGTCACCGCGGAGGGACATAAGTTCCTGCCGGAACGTACTTCTGAAAACGGCCGGATTTCCTACAATACCCGAGGCCCGCATGGCGCCAACCGGCTGTCCTGAACGGACATATCCCGTCAAAAAACTGGCTATGGTCTGTGCCTGCAGCAGAGGCCGGTCAGCCACAAAAAAACCATAGGCATCGCTGTCACGAGTGGCGGTACCAATGCGGATCGAGGCGGCTATGCCCTCTTGACTGGCATCGTTGGGATACACCTGTGCTCCCCGTTCCCGACACCAGTGGCGCAATTCTTCATAGGGTGAAACGACAACGATATCACACCCTATGTTCTCCTGCCGCACAGCTCCTATCCCCTCCCGGAGCTGGAGAAACCCATGCTGATACAGAGGTCTTCCGGCAAAAGGAGTAAGCAGTTTATTTCTTCCAAACCGGCGCCCCTGCCCGGAAGCCATATATACCAGGCTTATATGCACGGAATCCCTTCCTTTCCGGCAAAGGACGTGATGAGCCCTGCAGGAAGATCCATTTCCTGGAAAATCAGGCTGGCAGCGATGCGATGCTGTGGCGTGTCGGCCTGATTCAGTACGGGAAGGACCGGGATATCCCATGCCATACCGGAAAGGCAGCAGTTCTGCCAGAGCCGGGCAAACAAGCTGATAGACAGCGGTACGGTCCCGTCAGCCGCTTCCTGCGGAAAGGTCCGTCCAAACCGCCGTGCCGCATTAGCCGCCTCATCCCAGCGGAAATAGACAGCCTGCAGAGGCCGTCCCAATGCCGACAGACCGGCAATAGATAGTACGGCGTCGCACCGGGCGGGAAGGACCGGCTCGTTCATCCCCGGCACTTTAAAAGGAAGGCGCCGCGATCCATCGGCTTCGACGAGGACGACATCGGCATGGCGCGCCGCTGTATGATAGGCCGCATCACCGATATACGAAATCTTGCCGCCATCACAGGGAAGCCCCGCCACGGCAATACCCGTTTCCCGCATCTGCCGGACGATTGCGGCGGCATCATCGGTCAGCACGCCATACCGTTCGGGCTGATACATATGGGTCGTCGTCACGACGAGGACGCGTTTGCCTCTGTCCATCAATTCTCGTGCCAGAGCGGCAATACAGGTCGTTTTGCCACCGGCACCGGTAACGGCCAGTACGACCGGGACATCAGTCCGTGCCAGTTCCGGCAGGATACGGCCTATGCCCTCCCACAGGGTGGATACATGTTCATCCGAATCTTTTTTATATACGACAATGTTCATTCCTATACGCTCTCCAGACTTTGGCATCCTCTTTTTCACGGCCTTCACGGCGGGCCCGGACAGCAATGAGTTCAGCAGCGATACTGACGGCGATTTCTTCCGGTGTCGCCGCCGAAATGGGCAGGCCTATAGGCGCGTGGCAGGCGTCGATGGTATCTGCAGGAAATCCGTCAGCTAATAGTTTGGAACGGACGAAAGCTAACTTTGCCCGGCTGCCGATGACCCCGATGTAACCGGGATGACAGGAAAGGGCATATTTTTGTGCGTCATAGTCCCCCAGATGGCCACGGGTCATAATGCAGACATAATCGTCGCCTGATACCGGGACATAGTCTGCCAGGTGATGGAAATCGGCTGTAATCCGCACGGCCGCATCAGGAAAACGGCTGGCAGATACAAATTCGCCCCGGTCTTCGACAACAGTACAGGAAAATCCCAGCCCTGTCAAGAGTGGAACCAGTGCTTTGGCTACATGACCGCCCCCGAAAACGATGACCCGCCGGGGATAAGCCAGTATTTCTTTATACAAGAGATGGCCTGGAAGGGATACTATGCCCGGTACAGACCTTTCCTGACCCGGTTCTTCATGAAATTGCTGCAAATAGCGGTCATGACCACAATATACCGGTCCATCATCTGTCAAAAGGGCCATGCCCCAATGCGCCGGATCAGTCAGATCCAAGAAGAGCCGGCAGGCATGCTGACCGGACAGGCACTGCACCGCCCGGGCCAGCAGGGGCATCAGGGACGGGACAGCCGGATCAAAATACTGGCAGAATACGCGCAGTTCACCACCGCATACGGCCCCGATATCTGCTACAGGATCCTTGTGCAGGACCAGTGGCAGTATGAATGACTTTTTTTCTTTCAGAGCCTTCCTGCCCGCTTCACAGGCCAGGTGTTCCTGATAGCCCCCGCCGACCGTTCCCGGCGCCGATCCGTCTTCCAGGATCAGCTGGTGGCTGCCAGCGCCGCGGGGAGTCGAACCCACCGTATCAATAATTGTCAGTAATACGGCACTGCGCCCGGAAGAAAGTTCTTCGAATAGTTTGGAAAAAAGAGATTTCATCGTATACAGGGTTCCTTTCTTTATGTATGCAGAAGCAGTATATCACGGGAAGATACGCCCAGAGACAATACCTGTGGCGGTTCATGACTTGTTTTATCTACCTGCCACCAGAGAGACGGCGTATTCTCTTTCTGATTCCGGTAGCGGAATTGTACCAGCCAGGAAAAGGGCCGTTCCAGAATCGTCTCTACCGTAACAGTCTGACCGTTTTCTTCCCGGCCCGGCACAAACGACCGTTCTCCTATGGCTACGGCACACAGGCCCGGCGGGACAGGGCGTTCCGGGTGAAAACGGAGATTCCAGTCCGGCACGACTACTTCATTTTCCAGAAGGCGGGCCGGCGCAATATTCCGGCACCCCGTCAGGATAGCCGCCGCCCTGGTAGGCGGCGCGGAAAAGATGTCCTGTACCTTCCCGGACGAATCGATGCGGCCATCTTCCAGAACGATTATATGCCGGCATAACTGATAGGCTTCGTCCCGGTTATGGGTGACGATCAGGACATCTTTGTCATAGTACGTCAGCAGCTGCTTCAATTCGGCCAGCAGCTGCTCCCTGAGCCATGTATCGAGGGCGCTGAACGGTTCATCGAGAAGGAGGATATCCGGTTCATTAATGAGGCAGCGCGCCAGGGCCGTCCGCTGCTGCTGCCCTCCCGAAAGCTGTCCCGGCTTACGGTCCGAAAGGCCGGTCAGGTGCATCCGTCCGATCATATCATCGACCCGCCGCTGTCGCTCCCGTTTATCCTTGAGATAGCGGATACCACTATAGATATTTTCCTCTACCGTCATATGGGGAAACAGGGCGTAATTCTGGAACAGATAGCCTACATGACGGTCCTGAACGCGCATATCCGTGCGGGAACGGGAATCGAACAGGACGCGGCCGTTGAGCACGATCCGCCCGGCATCGGGTCTTTCGATACCGGCAATGCACTGCAGGGTCTTGCTCTTGCCGCTTCCGGAAGCGCCGAGGATGCCGAGGACACCGCCCCTTGTTTCAAAACGGACAGACAGGGTAAAGGCGCCCAGCTTCTTTTCTATATGGACAGACAGGCTCATAGAAGGCGTCTCCTTTCACGGCCTCTTTTTTCATATACGTTGATGGTGAGCAGCACGACCGCACTGATAGCGATATTGATGAGGACCCAGATAAATGCGTGGTATTCATCATTGGTACGCCAGAGCTGATAGACCGTCGTAGAAATCGTCGCCGTATTGTGAGGGATGTATCCGATGAGCATGGTCGTCGCCCCATATTCTCCCAGTGCCCTGGCAAAGGCCAGCACCGTCCCGGCGATGATACCCTGACGGCAGCAGGGCATACGGATGTGCCAGAAAATATACGTATCGGACAGGCCCAGTGTCCGGCCGCTCCAGGCCAGTGTCTCATCAAAACTTTCAAAGGCCCCGCGGGCCGTGCGGTACATGAGGGGAAAGGCCACTACTGACGAAGCGAGGACACCGCCGTACCAGGTCATGACAAAGCGGATACCCACATCGTTGAGAAACATGCCGACAGGATGCTTCAGGCCGAAGACGAGGAGGAGCAGCCAGCCGCAGACCGTCGGCGGCAGGACCAGTGGCAGCGTGAGGACGACATCGAGGATTCCTTTTAATATGCGGGGCAGGCGGGCAACGTAATAGGCCAGGCAGATGCCGCTGAAAAAGACGAGGATGCAGGAAATGCCGGCAATGCGCAGGCTGTTCCACAGAGGATACCAGTCCATCATACCGCTTCCTCACGAAACGGGACTAAAGCCGACACTTTTGAAGATCTGCATGGCCGCATCGCCTTTCAGATAATCCAGAAAGGCCTGGGCTTCCTGCTGATGCTGGCTGCGTTTCATGACCGCAGCCGGATAAATGACCTGGCCGCACATGTCTTTCGTCGCTTCATCGACCGGTTTCAGCTGGGCACTAAAAGCATCGGTTGCATAAATGACACCGCAGTCGGCACTGCCTTCCCTGATCTGGGTCGTCACTTCCTTGACATTGGAACCATAAGTGATATGGCCGGCACGGGCAATAACCGTTTCATCGAGGCCATAGAATGTCAGGATCTTTTGCGTATACTGGCCGACGGGCACATCACTGTTGCCCATGACCAGACGGATAGAGCCTTCTTTCAATTTAGCAGCCATGTCATTGAAATTCTGAATGCCTCCGGGATTTTCTTCGGGCGTGACCAGGACAACTTTGTTTTCCAGAAGATCGACCCGGCTGTCGCTCTTGACGTAATCGAGCCCATCGGGATTGGCTTTTTTATCCCGGGAACCATCGAGCTGGTTCATCTGCTTCTGGGCAGCCGAGATGAACAAATCGCAGTCTGCCCCATTCTGAATCTGCGTCTTCAGGGTACCTGATGAATCAAAATTAAAGGAAATGTCCACATCGGGATGTTCCTGTTCGTACTCTTGGGCAATCTGATTCATCGTTTCCGTCATGCTCGCCGCGGCAAACACCGTAAGATGAACCTTATCCTTTTCTCCCGACGCCGTTTCTTTCTGCCCGGTTCCGCATCCGGCCAGGGCAAATACCAACGTTCCTGCCATAATCGCTGCCATTATTTTTTTCCACATACGGTGTCTTATCTCCTTTTTCATCGGTAATCACAGTGTCATGTCCGGGCACAATCCCCGCCTTCGCCGCGCAGCAGGTCGAGACCGTGGGGAATGGTATCCAGAAAGACATCCATACATTCCTGACAGGCTTTTTCACTGCCCGGCAGGTTGATGATCAACGTCCGTTTGCGGATAACGCTGACTGCCCGGGACAACATGGCCCGTGGCGTAATCTTCAGTGAGGCCGCCCGCATGGTTTCGGCAATCCCCGGCACCATACGGTCGGCGACGGCTGCCGTCGCTTCCGGCGTGACATCGCGGAGGGAAAATCCCGTACCGCCCGTCGTCAGAATGAGATCTACCTGGCGCTGGTCTGCCAGCCGGCAAAGCTGCTGCCTGAGGGGTGCTGCTTCATCGGGAAGAAGCAGCGTTTCCACGACATCATATCCTGATTTCTTCAGTCTGGCCACAATGGCCGGCCCGCTCGTATCCTGGCGTTTTCCCCGACTCCCTTTATCGGACAGGGTAATGACCGCCGCCTGATAGGGACGCCGCTCCCGGCGCTCTGCTATGACCAGCTCGTCACCGGCCCGCAGGATGCCTCCACGGACGACCCGGGCAAACACGCCCTCCCGGGGCATGATACAATCACCTACGGCCTGATAAATCGCACAGTGCTGATGGCATTCCTTGCCCACCTGTGTCAGCTCAAGCAGGACATCGCCGCTTGTAAACAGCGTCCCTACGGGAAGAGCGGAAAAGTCAAAGCCGCGGACGACGAGATTTTCCCCGAAGGCCCCGCTCTGCACATCGGCCCCACGGGCACGGAATGCGTCGATCCGGTCTGCCGAAAGCAGGCTGACCTGACGGTGCCAATGGCCGGCATGGGCATCTCCCCGGATTCCCCAGTCAGCGACCAATTCTGCCGACTCTACGGGCTGTTTCTGCGTTCCCCGTACTGTACTAATACATATGGCTTCTATGCGTCCCATCTTATCCTCCAATCTGATTCATCGTTTTATGTTCTGTAATCCGGCTGGCATCGGAAAACTGGTGCTGTTCCGGTTTTGCCATTATGGCTCTGGTCACGGCCTGCCGCAACCGCTCCTGCCGGTCGGGAAGTCCGCTCCGGATAATGTCTCTGACAGATATGCCCTGTTCATAGCACAGACAAGGTTTCAATACGCCCGTACTGGTCAGACGCAGCCTGTTGCAGCTATGACAGAACTGGTGCGTATTGGCTCCGATAAAGCCGATATGTCCCGTAAGAGAAGTACTGCCATAATAGACGGCCGGCCCATTGCCATGGTGGCGGCAGGGGGACAGATCGGGCCAGACCTGTTTCAGCCGGGAAAAAGCTTCGCCAACAGGGACCCCCTTCATCTGCCGGCCACAGCCGATTGGCATGAGCTCAATGAACCGTACGTCCAGCGGCCAGTCACGGGCCAGTTCCGCCAGAGGCAGGATCTGGGACACCGTTTCCTCCAATAACACCGCATTCACCTTAATTCTGACTGGCCGTGTCAGTGCCTGCCGGAGAGCGGATAGAACTACATCGAGCTTCCCGCCGCCGGTCAGATCCGCATATTGACCGGCCGAAAGCGTATCCAGGCTGACATTGATACTGCTCACCCCGGCCTGACAGAGAGCAGGAAGGGCATTCTTCAGGAGCTGGCCATTAGTGGTCAGTGTCACATCACAGACGCCCGGCAGCGCCGTAAGTTTTGATATAAAGGAAAGTGCTCCCTTTCGCACGAGCGGTTCGCCGCCGGTTACTTTAAAACGATTGATGCCCAGTGAAACAGCAGCGTTACAAATTTCCAATATTTCTTCATAACGCAGGATTTCATCGTGCCCGACAGACGGCACGTCAGAGGGCATGCAATAGCGGCAGCGCAGATTGCAGCGGTCCGTCAGGGAAATACGCAGATAATCGATAGTACGGCCCCAGGTATCACGCATGTGGGTCGTCTCCTTTCCCATAGATAAAATGGCCGCTTTTGCCACCTTTCTTCTCTACCAGATGAACCTGTTCGATGTGCATATTTTTATCGACGGCTTTGCACATGTCATACACGGTAAGCAGGGCAATAGAAACACCTGTAAGCGCTTCCATTTCGACACCTGTCCGGCCCTGGCAGCGTACCAGACAGCGGGCCTCGATGGCACGGTCTTCCGGTACGGGAGAAAAGGTTACGGCACACTTGGTCAGTGCCAGGATATGGCACAGGGGAACGAGATCACTCGTTCTTTTTGCACCCATGATGCCGGCAATCTGGGCCACCGTAAGTACATCGCCTTTTTTCATAGTACCGGCCTGTACCATGGAAAAGCAGGTATCGCTCATATAAATCCGCCCAACGGCTACGGCTTCCCGTGCCGTTATCTCCTTCTGGCCCACGTCTACCATGCGGGCATTCCCTGTTTCATCAATATGAGAAAACTGTTCCATTCTTTCCTCCTATTTGCCAAATCCACAGTTCGGGAAGGTACAGACCGGGCAGTTCAGGCAGTATCCGCCTTCTCCCAGAGATGCCAGCCGGTCTGCCGTAATGGGGACGCCGGCAATAAGGGATGGCAGGACGAGGTCAAAAATAGTCCGCCGGGCATACATGACACATCCCGGCAATCCCACGACAGGCCGGCCGTCGGTCATATAGGACAGGAGGAACATCGCTCCTGGCAGGACCGGCGCCCCGTAAGATACGATGCGGGCTCCCGTGTTTTTGATGGCCAGCGGCGTCTGATCATCAGGATCGACACTCATCCCACCCGTGCAGAGAACCATGTCCAGGTGCTGTTCCAGCATGCCGTTAATAGCCCGGGTAATAGCCGCCGGATCGTCATCGAGAATGTCGTGGGCTGCCATCACCGCCCCGAATTCTGCCATTTTGGAAACGATGACATCGGTAAACGTATCTTTGATACGGCCGTAGAACACTTCACTTCCTGTCGTCACGACGCCATAGCGGATGTTCCGGAAGGGGACGACCTGCATCAGTGGTTGGGAACCGGCTGCCTGTTTTGCCGCCTCCATCTTTTCTTTTTCAATGACCAGCGGAATGATCCGCGTCCCGGCCAGACGGTCTCCTTTTCTGACGGCAAATCCGCCATGCCGGGTGGCAATCATCATCTGACCCAGGGCATTGATCCGGTACAGGCCCTGCGTATCGACGAGAAACAGACCGTCACAGTCCGCCGTCAGTTCTATTTTGCCTTCCTTAGGTTCTCCAGCCGCAATATGACTACCCTGACAGATATCCCGCAGGATGATAGCCGCGTCATTTTCATGGAGCATATGTTCATTATTTTCCCAGATATAAATCTGTTCTTTTCCCACCGACAGCAGAACGGGAATGTCTTCCGGCTGGATAATATGCCCCTTGCGGAAGACGGGACCCTTGCTCACGCCACGGATAATCTGTGTAATATCATGACAGAGCACCTGCCCGACGGCATCGACGGTACGCATTTTTTTCATCGTTTCTGCACTCCTTTTTTCTTCTGATCCATCAGGACAGCCGTCAGTACGGCACCGCCCAGGCACCGGGCTTTATCTGAAATGGTGAAGCAGTTTTTCAGTTCCTCCTTCCGGGGATCGATATCGGCAGTCTTAAACCCTGGCGTAACGGGATACCCGTCCCGGATCAGCCCCCGTACCAGACCGGTCAGGCTGGCCCGGATGAGCGTCCCTTCCGTACAGATAGAAACGGTATCCTGTGGGGTCCCGGTGATGATGGCTACGGGATCGCCCTGTTCCACCATATCGCCAATCCGCACCAGTCCATACACATATCCTGCGGCCGGGCTGTGCATTACCCGTTCTTTCCCATATCCGGCAATGATGCCGGGAATTCCCGTATTGGCAGCAGCCGTTCCATCGGTGATGATCCGGCCCAGATTATGACCCCGCTTCGTTTCAATGACGTAGTCCACATCGCACCCAGCCGTAAATCCCGGACCGAGTCCGATGACACAAGGTGCCATGTCCCGCGTCGTGCCCAGGTTCTTTTTAGCGAGGATTGCATCGACGACGACAGCCGGCTTAAGATCGGCAATTGCCTTTCCTTCCGGATCAATCATAAGGGGAATCTGATTTTTTTCCCAGGTCTGCTGCACGTCTTCATAGGTATGGCAGCGGACAGCCATCATATCTTCTACCGTACAGCGGCCATCATACACGGCCTCTGACAAGGCTACCTGACGACGGATGGCTGACGGCGCGGCCACTTCCAGGGATACTACGGGGAAACCGGCCCGCCATAACGCTTGTATGACACCAGTGGCCAGATCCCCTCCCCCACGGACGATAATACAATTATGTTGTTTCATGACCTAACTCCTTTAACCGGGTAATTTCACCGGGATTAAATGAACGCTCAAACTCCTGTCTCGCCGTTTCGTTTACTTTCTCCTCCAATTTTTCATACCGCTGGAGAAGAATTTCCGCAGCCTTCGTCAGACGGCTGTGCCCTCCATGGCTGCCGCCGGCCTGTCGTTCCGTCAGAGGAAATCCCCAGATTTCTTCGGCCGCCCGCACGACCGTCCAGGCTTTGCTGTAAGACATGTGCATGGCCTGGGCAGCCCCCTGCAGCGACCCGGTGCGCCGCACACCGGAAAGCAATTCGGCTACACCGGGACCAAAAGCTTTTTCATCGGTCATCATGCGGACCGTGACCTTGCACCGCACTCTCTTATCCTGATCTCTGTTCATGACGGTCTGCTCCTTTCAGGCGATATGTTTATGTGCGAATAACGCAGGGAGAAAGAAAACCGGCTTGCTGGAACTGCCGGTTTCTTTTTATTTTTTATTATAAGCGATAGCATCCCATCTGAAAAGTACGGCCGGTTTATTTTTTTGCCTGTTTTCTGGCATAGGGCGTGCCTTTCAGGGGAAGTTCCGTCTGAAACTCACCATTCCAGCGGTAGTACGCCCCTGCTACAGCTGGTGCCGTCGGGATAGATGTGATTTCACCGACGCCGATAGCACCGTACGATACGTCTACCCCTTTCTTTTCCAGGGGAATCGCTTCTACGACAGGTGCCTTGTCGGCACGGAATAATCCCAGCGTCCCGTACTTAACCGTCGGCCTGCCGTGATCAAGAGGATACTGCTCCGTCAGGGCATAGCCACAGCCCATAACGGTACCGCCTTCAATCTGCCCTTCCAGACTCCGGGGATTGACTACTTTTCCTACGTCATGACAGGCTACCATCTTTTTAATCGTGCCATCTTCATTGAGGATACATACGTGAGTCGCATAACCGTAGGCGACGTGGGATACGGGATGTTCCTTGCCAGACGTCCCCATGGCGTCGGTTTTACCATAGTATTCGCCATAGTATTCCGTCCCGTCCAATAATGCCAGGTCTTCTGCCGTAAAGCGTACAGCTGCTGTTTCCGGCGATTCTTCTTCGACCATGACATCTTCCAGATAGGCACTGGGCGTACGGCTTGCTGCATAGGTCAGCCCTTTTCGGGCAAACAAAGCCCGGCGCAGGGCCTTGGCAGCCCGGCGGCCCGCTTCTCCCGTGAGAGTCGTCTGCCGCGATCCGGAAGTCGTTCCCGCATCAGGTGCCGTTGCCGTGCTGGGATTATGCCAGCAGATGTGGCTGACCGGAGCGCCGGCCGCCTGGGACACGATCTGTGTCAGGACCGTACCGACACCCTGGCCGATACAGGAAGCACCGGCATGGATATGGATCGTACCGCCTTCCACGACGAGACGGCAGCGGCCATAATCGGGCAATCCTACGCCGACGCCGGCGTTTTTGAGGGCACAGGCTATGCCCACATAGGGACCGCTGTGATAATACGTGTCCTTTACGGCTTCCAGTGTCTCTGCCAATCCCGTCGCCGGATCGGCAATCTGCCCGTTCGGCAGCACCTGGCCGGGACGGATGGCATTGCGGTAGCGGATTTCCCAGGGGTCAATTCCTACCATTTCCGCCAAAAGGTCGAGATTCCGTTCCGTTGCAAAAATCGTCTGGGTCACACCAAAACCGCGGAACGCTCCTGCCGGCGGGTTATTGGTATATACGGCGGTCCCGTCGATATCGATAATCTGGTAGTTATACGGGCCGGCCGCATGGGTGCAGGCCCGCTGCAATACCGGACCACCCAGAGAAGCATAGGCCCCATTGTCGGTCACGGCTACCAGTTTCATGGCCGTCAGTCTGCCCTGTTCATCACAGGCTGTTGTCAGGTCCATGCTGAATTGATGGCGTTTGGGATGGATGAGGATGCTTTCCTGCCGGGTCAGTTTGCATTTGACAATCCGCTTCGTCTTGTAGGCAATGAGCGCTGCCAGATGCTGGACCGTCACATCTTCCTTCCCGCCGAAGCCACCGCCGACGAGCTTGTTCTCAACGATGACTTTTTCCTGGGGAAGTCCCAGGAGGAGCGCCGTTTCCCGCCGCGTGTCATAGGGGCTCTGATCGGTCGAATAGATATAGACGCCATCGTCAAAGGGCATGGCTACGGCACATTCCGGTTCCAGGAAAGCATGTTCCGTCCAGGGCGTTTCATAATGGCGGGTCACTTTATACTTAGAGGCCGCAATGACCGCATCGGCATCGCCGCGCACCAGATGTTCGTGGACGAGGATATTGGACCCGTGGGACGGATGGACCAGCGGAGCTCCCTCTGCCAGTGCTTCAGCTGCCGATGTAACGGGCTGTAACTCTTCATATTCTACCTCTACGAGCTTTTTGGCTTCAGCCAGGATATCCGGTGTTTCCGCCGCCACCAGGGCAATGGCATCACCGAGGAAATGGGTCGTCTTTCCGACGCCGATAAGAGTATCCCAGTCGGTCTTCAGGTGTCCGACTTTGACAGAACCGGGAATATCATCGGCCGTCAGGACACAGATGACACCGGGCAGGGCCTTTGCCTTTTCCGTATGGATGGCTTTGACGACGGCCCGGGGATACTGGCTGCGTACGGCACTGCCATAACACATGCCCGGCAGATCGACTTCGTCTATATCGTCTACATACTGTCCCGTTCCCAGTACTTTTCCCTTGACATCGATGCGGTGGCAGGCTGAACCGACTTGGGGATATTCGTCTTCTGCCGGTACGGGAGTTCCCTTATCCAGCATATCCGCAGCCAGAGCGATGGCGTCGATGATTTTTTTATAACCCGTGCAGCGGCAGATATTATTGCGGATAGCCGCGGCTATCTCTATCCTGTTCGGCCGGGGATTGGCATCGATGAGCGCTTTGCCGCACATGACCATGCCCGGGATACAGAAGCCGCACTGCACGGCGCCAGCTTCTCCAAAGGCATAGACGAATACATCTTTTTCCCGCTGTGACAGTCCTTCCACCGTCAGGATACGTTTGCCGGCCATCCGGCCTGCTTTCTGTACGCAGGTTTTCGTCGCTTTCCCGTCGATGACGACGGTACACGTGCCGCAGGCACCTTCACTGCAGCCATCTTTTACCGATTTCAGCCGCAAATCATTGCGCAGAATATCCATCAGCTTCCGTTCCGGATCAACCTCAATTTCTCTGTTGTTAATCCACAATTTACATGTCCTATCCATAACAGTCCTCTTTCCGCCCTTTCAGGCTTTCAGCGATATGTCTGTCATGGCTGCCATTTCGCCCAAAAGCGGGAAAGCTCCAGGCGGGGGAAAATACCAGACAGGAACATACGAATATGAAGTTTATATTTTATATTTCTTTCGTGTAACATCAACCATGTCACAGCTGCTACATATCTTTCTTATATCATACCCTTACAATGTCTTCATAGGCAATGGTGCGTTTGCGGTGCAGCAGGGTTCCATAGCCTTTCTGGCCTGTAAACGTATTGTCCCTGGCTATGATCTGACCGCGGAGCATGACAAGATCGATGGCACAATCGGTGGTCATGCCGTCATACGGAGAATAGCCGCAGGTTGTATGCAGCGTATCCCTGCCAAAGGTGTGTGTTTTCGCCGGATTGATGAGGATGACGTCGGCATCACTGCCCGGCATGAGAGTCCCTTTCTTCGGGTAGAGTCCGAATATTTTTGCCGCATTAGTACTGGTAGCCTGTACGAATCGTTCCAGTGAAATCCGTCCTTTCAGGACGCCTTCGCTGAACAGGAGCGGCATCCGTTCTTCCACGCCGGAAACGCCACCGGGACAATTCCGGAAATCAGCAACATTTTCCAGTTTTTCCTTTTCCGTAAAGGGGCAGTGATCGGTGGCGATGACCTGTACCGATCCGTCGCGAAGTCCCTGCCAGATGGCTTCATTATCTTCTTTCTTGCGCAGTGGTGGCGCCATCATGTATTTGATGCCTTCTTCGGGACCGCCATCGCGGAATTTATCTTCTGTCAGGAGCAGGTACTGAGGGCACGTTTCAACATAAATATTCTTCTGCCCTTCCCTGCGGGCCAGCCGTACCTGATCCAGGCTTTCATGAGCCGAGAGATGGACTACGTATACCGGTGCATCTCCGTCGGCACGGGCGACGGAAAGGAGCATATTGACACTTTCCGCTTCGGCAATGTTGGGACGCGTCAGGGCCTGCCCGATGGGCAGCAATTCATCAGGCTTTAGTTCCTTGCGCAGCGTATTGGTAATGGTGTCATTTTCTGCATGAACCGTGAGCAGACCGTGGTGCTCTTTCATGACCCGCAGGATAGGCATGAGCTGGGGTTCTGTAATGGGAAATCCGTATGTCGTATAGGCTTTGAAGCTGGGGAAGCCTTCATCGATGATATCTCCCAGTTCCTTGAGTATATCGGCATCGACATGCTGGAATACGCCATGGAAACTGTAATCTACCGGGCAGTCTGCCGCCAGTTTCCGGTAGACGTCGAACTGATGATGAAGCGAACATCCTACAGGGCCAAAGGCCATATGGTCGATAATCGTCGTCGTCCCTCCGCAGGCAGCGGCGATACCGCCTGTATAGAAGGTATCGCAGGCCCGGTATTTGGGAGACTGCTGCAAATCCATGTGGGTATGAGGGTCGATGCCGCCCGGGCAGACGTACATACCATCGGCATCGATGACTTCTTCTGAACCGTGATAGATTCCCTTTCCCAGTTCTTCTATGATACCGTCGTTAATTTTCAAATCGGTCCTGACGTGCTGTCCTTCGAGACAAACTATTCCGTTTTTGATGACGTATTGCATGATGAATTACCTCCCAACTTGCAAACCAGGGCGTAGGTAATACAAGCGCCGAGTGTACCAAATACATAGGCATTATTAAAGAGCGGGCTCAGGGCCGGTACCCATTTGCCGGCAAATATGATAGCCGTAAAGATGAGCATGATGACGATAGCCCGGATGTTCCATCCATTAGAATAGAAATATTTGCCCGGTCCTTCAATATAAGCATCGACAATGCTCAGGTCTGTGTGATATTCAAAGAGATAGGCGGCAATGTAAATGCCCGAAATCGGTCCAATCAGTGCGCCCAGGAGCTGGGTGACATCAAAAATCAGATGATAGGCACTGGAAAGAGAATTCCACGGCTGGGCAAACAGGGACAGGAAGGCGACGAAGATAGCCACTTTCCGGTAGCTGAACCGGCCTTTGACATAGGAAGCGACGATGTTGACCGGTGGAATCAGGTTGCCGGCAACGTTGGTCGTCAGGATGGCCATGATAATGAACAGGGAGAAGATAAGCCGGATAATCGGGCTGGGGAAGCAGCCGACGAGGACGGCCGGTTCCCAGATTTCTTTACCGAAGGCCAGCCAGGCACCAGCTGTACCGCAGATGCCGACAAAGGCAATATATCCGGTCATGACTGGGGCGCTGATGATCTGGCCGACAATCTGGGCTCTCTGATTGACGCAGCTTCTCGTAAAGTCCGGCATGGACAGGGCAATACCGCCATCGAAGGCGATCATAGCGGAAAGGGCCGGCCAGAACAGCGTCCAAAAATCCGTATCGCCGCGGGCCTGCACGACCTGGGCACTGAGCAGCGTATCGAGGCTCCATCCGGCCGTCGATAACCCCCAGACGATGACGATCAGGCTCATGGCAATGAGGGCCGGGGCTGAAATACCTTCCAGGATTTTGACGGCTTTATTGCCGGACGCGGCAATGTAGACGTTGAGTGCCCAGAAGATGAGGAAGGAAATAAAGAGTCCCGGAAATCCCAAATCACCCCAGGCAGGAAAAACAGTAGAAATAATAATACTCGTCGCCTGGCCGCCAATCCATGCCTGGACGCCGAACCAGAAAATGCCGAGGATGCCACGGATGATAGCCGGCACGCATAATCCATTCTGACCAAAAATCGCCTTGCCCAGCATGGCATAGTTCATACCGTATTTGACGCCGTAGTGGCCGATGATCATGGCGACGGCCATGACCAGCGTATGACCCAGGACGATGGTAAGCAGTGCTTCATACCAGGTCATGCCGGCCACGAGGAGGCCGCTGGCTACCTGATAAACGGCAACGGATACGATAATGCCGATCCAGAGATTGGCCATATCCTTCATATGCCAGTCCCGCTTTTCCCGGGGAATCGGTTTCGTCGCATCACTGTAAAAATTTTTGTGAGCCTGAATTTCCTTCACTCCGGCATCGGTCAGGCTGACAATGCCATCGTTTTCTTCCTGATAGAGATTCATAAAAAATCACCTCCGAAAACATATACACTTTTTTGCGCATATACTATATCGCAATTAGAAAAGGATAAACGAGATATCACCGCGCTTACCATAACACATAGGAATAATCACGGAATAATGTATCAATCAATTTCCGTACGGGCTCTTCCAATACAGATGTACCCGATTCACCAACGGTGTACTCTGTTTTCATACCGTCCAGGCGGACGAGGAAACGGCCCGTCTCAGGCTGAATCAGGAGGATGCCCGGATTGGTGCTGTCATCCATATCGGCCTGCGTCCGGAATATCGTCAGTTTATCTTTATACGGAGCCCCCTGCCAGGGACAGAACGACCGGCAGTTCCCGCATTCATTGCAGAGGGCATCGAGATGGATAATCTGCCGGTGCAGGAATCCCGGCACCTGTACGGCCATATTGGCCCGGTTAGGACATACTTCGGTGCAGACTTCACAGACAGCATCACACTGCAGGCAGCGTCGGTCACACCCTGCTTCAGGAGCCATGATGAGCTGACCCCGCTGGGAATAGACGGCTTCTTCATCCGCTGCCAGTTCCGTATCGACACTGACCGGCATGTGCAGGATGTTTTCAGCTGCCCGCTTTCCATCGGCAATACATTCTACGACAGACGTCGTCTTTCCATAGTGACCGTCCCCGATGACAATCAGTCCCGGAATATCTGCCGGTCTGGCAGCGCCCACAAGTCCCCTGACGCCACAGGCCGCCAGCGCATAATCGAAACCAGCCAGTTCATCGGCCCGACTGATATCACGGCCCGTTTCGATATGGACACCCATTTTTTCAATCAGGGAAATATCCTTACCGATGGCATCGGCTGTAATCTGTCCTTTTTTATCACAGAGGAAGGAGCGGACCATGCCGCCGGCCGCATCATTTTTTTCAAAAACCGTGACATCGACGCCACCACGGGCCAGGAAATACGCGGCTGACAGCCCTGCCGGGCCTGCACCGATAACAGCCGCCTTTTCGCCGTTTCCTGCTGGCGACACGAGTTCTGCCATGACGGCGTCGTATCCGTTTTCTACCGCTATGAGCTTATTACGCCGTATTTCCACCGGACTTTCATAGAAATTGCGGGTACAGCTGTTCATGCATGTATGATAACAAATCGTGCCGGTGATAAAAGGCAGGGGATTCTTTTCCAGGATGACTTCCAACGCTTCCTTGTATTTACCTTCCCTGACGAGAGTCATATAAGCCGGGATGTCCTGATGGATGGGACAGGTATCACTGCAGGGAGCCATAAAGCAGTCCATGACCGGCAGAGGCTGGTCATTCTTGCGTTCCTGGCGCACCCGGGGCATCGGTCTGTAATACGCATCTTTCCGGGCGCGGTCCAGAAGATTTCGGATCTTTTCTCCATCGACACCGCCAAAAGAAGGTGCATCGTCTCTGTGTAACTCGCCCGCTATCTGGGACAGTCGTTCATAGCCGCCAGGTTTTAACAGGGTAGTTGCCACCGTAACCGGCCAGATACCGGTGTCTACAATATCCTTTATATTGAAGGCATCGGCACCGCCACTGTAGGAAATACGCAGGCTGCCAGAAAAATCATCTGTCAGCTTTTTCGCTACATTCATGGAAAGGAAGAACAGAGGCTTGCCGGACATGTACATTTCTTCGCCCGGTAATTCTCCCCCTTTGATGTCCACGGGAAACGTATTAGTCAGTTTAACACCGAACAGGAGTCCTTTATCTTTTCCCAGTTTCTGCAGGCGCTGCAGCATCGGTACGGCATCGCTATAAGCCAGGTCATCCTGGAAATGACGGTCCGTAAAGGCCATGTGGGTATATCCCAGTTCATCCATCGTTTTACGGACGAACTCATATCCCAGAAGTGTCGGGTTGCATTTGACGAACGTATTGAGATGTTTTTCCGTCAGGAGATAGGTCGCAATCCGTTCGATTTCTTCCGGCGGACAGCCATGCATGGTGGAAACGGTCACGGAATTGCAGATAGTTCCGGGAATCGCCTGTACGTCTTCGGCCGTCAGATTCTGGAACAAATGGATATGACCCAGGAGCCAGTCCCGGCATTCCTGAAAGATTGCCGTCTGGGATGCCTCTTTTAATCCTTCAATGAACGCATCAATCTTAGGGCTGCTGATTCCTTCCAGATTATATCCGACAGACATATTGAACTGGAACCCATCCACAGATCCCAGGCCGTATTCTTTGGCCAGGACATGGAGGAGGAACCAGGCTTTGACATATTCTTCAAAGGCCTTGGGCACTGTCAGTTCGGTAGACCATTCAACATTGTAGCATTCATCGTCGGCGTGGATACACGGTTTAGCCACAGGCAGGTCTTCCCCGTCGAGAGTCTGTACCGTTTTGAGTTCGAAGAAACGGGCACCTGCCGCATAGGCCGCGGCTATATTCTGGGCCAACTGTGTATGGGGGCCGGCCGCCGGACCGAACGGTGTTTCCAGTTTGCGGTCAAATATCGTATAGGTACGGGACGGATCAGCCTTATATAAATGATGTACGCCGTACACAATTTTAACATGACGCTCTCCCAAGAGCCATTTCATAAGATGTTCAAAGGGCAGTGAATACATTCTGTCGCTCATCATCTTTCTCCTTTCGTTGTCATCCATTGATCCGCCGGGCAAGTTCAGCTGCCCCCGTGCGGATTTTATCCATCATTTCCTGTTCATCACAAACGAGTAACTCTCTGTCCTTCATGAGGACTCTGCCACTAGCTATGGTCGTCACGACATGGCGACCGTTCATCCCAAAGAGGATGTGACTGTTGACATTGTCTGCCGTAAGCGGTGTCGGCGGTATGTAATCGACGACAATGGCATCGGCCGCCGCGCCTTCTCGTAAGACGCCAAGAGGCCGTTTAAAATACCGGGATGCGATTTTCGGGTTATTTTCAAACAGCATCTGTGGCACTTCTGTCCAAGCTGCATTGGCATCACAAAGATGATGTTTGTGCAGTACATTAGCCACTTTATACGATTCAATCATATCGTGAGTATACCCATCCGTACCCAGACCGGTCAGGACGCCGCGATGTACCAGTTCCATCGTCGGTGGACATCCGCAGGCATTTCCCATGTTAGATTCGGGATTGTGCACCACCATCGTATCCGTATATTTCAGAAGGTCCATTTCATGAGGATTGATATAAATGCAATGCCCCAGCAGGCTGTGCGGTCCCAGGACATCCCAGTCATAGAGCCGGTCCACAATGCGTTTGCCATATTTTTTCAGGCAGTCCTGCAAATCTTCAATGCCTTCTGCCACGTGGATATGGTATCCTGCCCCGGATGGTTTATGATTTGCTGCCAGTTCCATCGTCTCGTCACTGATGGTGAACTGGGCATGCATTCCCATCATGCCGGCGAGCATGTCTGTCGTATCTTTCTGGGCATACCGGATCCAGGCTTCATTTTCTAGCACCGCTTCTTTTGCCTTGTCCCTGCCGTCCCGGTCGGAAATTTCATAGCACAGGCAGGAGCGGACGCCCATCTTCCGTGCTGCATCGCCAATCGTAAACAGACTGTCCTTGATTTCACCATAACTGGCGTGGTGGTCAAAAATCGTCGTCACGCCGTTTTTGATGCATTCCATATACGTTTCTACGGCACTCAGCCAGGTCAGGTCATTGGTCAGATGCCGGTCGATATTCCACCAGAGACCATCGAGAATGTCGAGGAATCCCCTGGGCGCATATCCATTGATAGCCAGGCCGCGGGCCATGGCACTGTAAATGTGCTCATGGGCATTGATAAAAGCCGGCATGATCAGTCCGCCATGGGCATCTATATAGTCAGCCTGTTCATACTTCTGCCGCATCGCCGGCAGCGGTCCGATATCACAGATGATACCGCCGTCCATAACTACGGCTCCATCATGAATCAGTCCACGTTCTTTCGTACGCGTCACAACCGTACCATTTCCAAGAAGTAACATATCGTATCCTCCATTCCGGCTGCCCGGCATCCCTTTATCCGGACAGCTCTTGTATTCTATATGCATTTTTATAATAGTACATTTGCCGTTCCCGTATCTAAAAACATATTAGCATTTTATTTGTATGTGTGTCAAATATTTTTTAGATTATCTAACATTTATTTAGTAATCTGTATAATTCACACGAAATCATGCATTTAGGGCATAAAAAAGCACGGCCTGGACGGAGCGATAGTCCGGCGCCAGTGCCGTGCAATGATATTATTGATATTTTCTGCCATAGGCGGCCCATCCGTAGGGAATAGACAAAAAGAAAACCGCCCCGGCTATATTTCCCAGTGTCACCCAGAATAGATTATACCCGTATCCGGCCAGGGTAATATCCGGCGCAGCCGGCAGCAGCATCGCCAGCGTCATGACAGTCATGTTGGCAATACAGTGTTCAAACCCCAGTGTATAAAATACGTACAGGCACCAAAACGTCATAATCAATTTACCTGCATCGGAATGACAGCGGAAACTGCTCCAGATGGCCAGGCAGACGAGGATATTGCAGAGGATGCCCCGGAAAAAAAGCTCCAGCGGCGGCAGGCTCATTTTCATGACTGCTGCTTCGGTAATCGCCTCCGCCGTCGTGCCCGTATCATAACCGGCACCATAAAACAGCAGGGATAATATAACCGCTCCCAGCCAGTTTCCGCCGTAACAGACCGCCCAGAGGCAAAGGACATCTTTAATAGAAATCAATTTACGCCTCAGGCCATTGTACAGGACAAAGGCATTTCCCGTAAACATTTCTGCTCCGCAAATGATGACCAGGCTCAGGGCAACGCCAAAAGATGCTCCCATAATGATATGCCGTGCCGGCCAGTCTCCCAAAAAACCGCTGATCGTATAGGTCAGCAATATACCAAATCCCAAATAGGCTCCGCCCAGAAGGGAAGCCATCACGTATCCTATAGGATTGTCTTTTAAAAACCGTACCTTGGCTGCCGCACTTTTTGCTGAGGCATCATACGTTTCCTGAAACACCGTATCACCTTCACACCATCAAGATAGTTTTATTATACCACAACCGCATCAGTTTACACGGTCAAAAAGTGCCCCTTTGCGGCCGGAACCATAACGGGACACCTTTGTCTTTTCTTATTTGATTTCTTTAGGTATGAGGAGATTGAGCGTAATAGCTATAAGGGATGCCGCTACGACAGGAGCCTTGCCAAAAATCGTCGTCACCCAGGCCGGGAACAGCGCTAATGTGGCCGGCGCTGCCGAAAGGCCCATTCCCATAGCCACGGCTAGTCCGATAATAGCCGTATTGCGCGGACTGGTCCCTTCTGAAAGGGCCAGTTTGATACCGGTCATGGCAATAGAGGCAAATACAGATACGGTCGCCCCGCCGAGGACTGCATAGGGAATCGTCGTCAGGAGCGCAGAAAATTTCGGGAAAAGGCCGGCAATGAGAATAATGAAGGCTGCCATGCCCAGGACGTGACGATTGATGACCCGCGTCGTCGTAACGATGCCGACATTCTGTCCATAGGTAGACGTAGGCAGGAACCCAAAGAAGGCCCCCAGGATGTTCGTCGCGCCCAGCCCCAGCAATGCGCCGTGCAGTTCCTGCGTTTCTGGCAGGCGGTTCATGGCCCCCGATGTAGTTGCCGAAAAGTCACCGATAGCCTGGATAGAATTGATGACGAACAGGATGGCGATAGCGACGATGGCTGACACATCAAATTCGATGCCGAAGTGCATGATCCGCGGCACCTCAAAATAACCGGCGTTGGCTACGTTGGTAAAATCTACCATGCCCAGTACGAGAGAAAGGATGTACCCGGATCCCATACCGACGAGAATGGATGCCAGCTTCAGGCTTCCTTTGCCGAAATGGGTGAAAAAGGTGACGACGCCCAGCGTAAACAAGGCCACGACCCAGTTCTGCCATTGGCCATAGGTCGGTTGTCCGATTCCGCCGGCCATATAATTAATAGCGATAGGATATAATGAGAGTCCGACTGTAAAAACGACCGTTCCGGCTACGAGAGGAGGAAAGAAATGGCGGATCCGGCGGATGCAAAGCCCCACCAGAATTGCGACCAAGCCACCGACGACCTGTGCACCGAAGATAGCAGCAATACCAAATTCTTCTGTAATAGCCTGCATACTCGGTACGTAGGCGAAACTGACGCCAAAGATGACAGGCAGTCCCGCTCCCAGATGAATCCCGCTGCGCGGTCCGATGGGAAATAACTGCAATGCTGTGCCAATAGCTGCCGCAATAAGGGACGCCTGAATCAGAATGACACTGTCTGCCGGCGACAAATGAGCGACACCGGCAATGATAATGGCCGGCGTGACACAACCGACAATCATGGCAATGACATGCTGCAGGGCAATAGGCAGAGCAACGCGGAAAGGCGGCCTGCCGTTGAGTTCGAATAAGGCGAGTGCACGCTTTTTAGAGTCCGGTTCTGGCATGATAGTCCGCCCTCCTTATCCCATATGGATATGCGTACCCGTTTTTCCAAGGATGCCGTCTTTTGCCTTTTCCAAAAGAGTGATAAGGGCCGTACGACCTGGTTTGGATTCGGCAAAACGGACAGCCGCTTGTACTTTGGGCAGCATGGAACCAGGAGCAAACTGGCCTTCCTGTATATAGCGGCGCGCATCGGTTGTCGTCAGATCGTCCAGCCATTGTTCGTCCGGTTTTCCAAATTGGATTGCCACTTTTTCAACGGCTGTGAGGATAATCAGATAATCGGCATCAAGATTTTCTGCCATGAGTTCACTGGCAAAATCTTTATCGATGACGGCGCTGGCACCTTTCAGGTGATTTCCCCGGCACATGACAGGAATCCCGCCACCACCACAGGCAATGACGACCTGCCCCGATTCGACGAGAGTCCGGATTGCCCCAATTTCAATGATTTCCTGTGGCTGGGGAGAGGCAACGACGCGGCGGTAGCCGCGGCCGGCGTCTTCTTTCATGATATAACCGTAATGTTGTTCTGCGAAATCAGCCTGTTCTTTTGTCATAAAATGACCAATCGGTTTGGATGGATGCTCAAAGGCCGGATCCTTTTCGTCAACCCGTACCTGAGTCACCATAGTAGCAACCGGAATATCTTTGATTCCCCGGTTATGTAATTCTTCCCGTAAGGCATTCTGCAGGTCATAGCCAATATAAGCCTGGCTCATGGCGACACAGACTGACAGCGGCGTATTGGGCTGGGCCGGGTTTTCACGACTGAGTGCTGCCATGGCATTATTGATCATCCCGACCTGCGGGCCATTGCCATGAGATACAATGACTTCACAGTTTTCTTCAATAAGATCGACAATTGCCTTGGCTGTAATCTTGACAGCCTTCATCTGTTCGGGGAGCGTATTTCCCAGGGCATTGCCGCCCAGGGCGATGACAATCCGTTTCTTTTTCTGTTCCATATCGTTCCTTCCTTTATATATAAAAGTATCACACCGGTATATTCTTCACTTCCTATGGGGCCTCAGGCCTGAAGCGGAATTTGTACACTTCGCTTTACGCCTGATGCCCAATAGGACAGCCTGAAAAGACAGATGAGGTGCCGGTCCCGGATGGATCGGCACCTCATCAGGCTCACAAAGCAACAAACAGGCTTATTTCATTTTTCTCGGCGTATTGCGTTTTGCCAGTGCTTCCAACGTTTCTACAGGATTCTGGAATTTGGCAAGCATAATCATAGCGGCAATGATGTACGGTTTGTAACTGGCTTCTTTGTAAAGAGGATCGCGATAACGGTCGAATACGGACGCTTCGACTTCCCCATCTTTGCAGCTGACGCCGTTGATATCGGCAGGCAGGCAGTGCAGATAGAGGGCCTTGCCGTCTTTGGTCGTCTTCATGAGGTCTTCCGTGCAGCACCAGTCTTTATGCTGTGCATTCTGGGCCAGCAGTTCTTTTTCCAGGGCATCGATACCGGCCTGATCTCCATCGGCATAGAGTTTCGTCCGTTTTTCCATGGCTTTGAAAGGAGCCCAGCTCTTGGGATATACGACATCGGCATCTTTGAATGCGTCGGCCATGTCATTGGTTACACGGAACGAACCGCCAGAAGCCTGGGCATTTTTCTTAGCCACTTCTTCTACTTCCGGCATGACTTCATAACCTTCCGGATGAGCCAGCACGACGTCCATGCCGAGACGGGTCATGAGGCCGATGACACCCTGCGGTACCGAAAGAGGTTTGCCATAGGACGGAGAGTACGCCCAGGTCATGGCAATTTTCTTGCCTTTCAGATTCTGGATACCGCCAAAGGTATTGATGATGTGGGCAGCATCTGCCATGCACTGCGTCGGATGATCGATATCACACTGGAGGTTGACCAGCGTCGGTTTCTGTTCGAGGATGCCGTCTTTATACCCCTGGGTAACGGATTTGACAACTTCTTCCTGATATGCATGGCCTTTGCCGATATACATATCATCACGGATGCCGATGACATCGGCCATGAAGGAAATCATATTAGCCGTTTCGCGGACGGTTTCGCCATGGGCAATCTGGCTCTTCTTTTCATCCAGATCCTGTACCTGCAGACCGAGGAAGTTGCAGGCCGAAGCAAAGGAGAAGCGGGTACGGGTCGAGTTATCGCGGAAAATAGAGATACCCAGGCCACTTTCAAACACGCGGGTCGAAATATTGTGCTGACGCATATAGCGAAGTGCATCGGCAAGGACCCAGACGGCTTTCAGTTCATCATCGGTTTTGTCCCAGGTAAGGAAAAAGTCGTTTTCATACATATCCTTGAAATTGAGGGCTTTAAGCTGGTCTAAATAATACTGCAAGTTCTTTTCCATAGTGATACTCTCCTTTTGGCAAATACTATAATAATAGACACTGTATAGTATACATCAATTAGTCTTTGGTGTAGACACTGGGAAGGGCTGCATAAAGAGCGGCGCAAGTGACGAGATCCTGTTTCCATGTCTTTTCATTAGGCGCATGAGCCTGTGCTTCTGCGCCAGGGCCGAAGCCGATGACGGGGATGCCGTTGCGGCCCATAATGGTGACACCGTTCGTCGAGAAGGTCCATTTATCGGTCAGTGGGCGTGCTTTCCGTTCTGCTTCCGTTTCAGCCGAGCCGATACGCGTCGTGCCGAAGAGGTTCGTATAGGCTTCTTCCATGGCTTTGGTCACCTTGTGGTCTTTAGGGATGACCCAGGTCGGGAAATAGCATTCAATAGGATAAGTCAGGCCCGTATAGCTCGGACGGGAGTATTCATACATGCTGACTTTGACATCATCACCGTATTTTTTGACGCTGGGCAGTGCCCGGATTTCATCGAGGCAGCTCTGCCATGTTTCACCAGCGGTCATGCGGCGGTCCAGCGATACGGCGCAGGAGTCAGCAACAGCGCAGCGGCTTGGCGATGTGTAGAAAATCTGGGAGCACGTAACAGTGCCACGGCCGAGGAAATTAGCTTCTTCGTATTCAGGATTGTATTTTTTATCGAGCATTTTGACCAGCCCTTTGATTTCCGTGCCATCAGCGGCGTCGTTTTCGTTGAGAGCCCGTACGTCCTGAAGGATATCGGCCATTTTATAGATAGCATTGTCACCGCGTTCGGGAGCACTGCCATGACAGGACACCCCCTGAACATCGACGCGGATTTCCATACGGCCCCGCTGACCGCGATAAATGCCGCCATCGGTCGGTTCAGTCGATACGACAAATTCCGGTCGGACGCCGTCTTCTTTGATAATATACTGCCAGCAGAGACCATCGCAGTCTTCTTCCTGTACAGTACCGGTAACGAGAACGGTGTATTTATCAGACAGGAGACCCAGGTCTTTCATGATACGGGCGCCATAGACAGCCGATACAATACCACCGCACTGGTCAGATGTACCACGGCCACCGATTTCCGTTTCCGTTTCAAAACCCTTGTACGGATCAAATTCCCAGTTGTCCTTGTTGCCAATGCCTACCGTATCGATATGGGCATCAAATGCGATGAGTGTCTTGCCGCTGCCCATGTAACCGAGGACATTGCCCATGGGGTCGATTTCTACTTTATCGAAATCAAGAGCCCGCATTTCCTGTGCTATCCGGTCGATATGAGCTTTTTCATCGCAGCTTTCACCGGGATACTGTACGATTTCCCGTAAGAATTTTGTCATGTTTTTTTCGTAGCCCTTTGCGGCTTCTTTGATTTTGCTGTAATCCAGTGCCATGTTGTACTGCTCCTTTTCATGAAAATATAGGTACTATCCTGTATACTATGTTGCACTCGTTATTTATCGAGGCCTTTCCAGACAATGTTTTTATACCGCTGTGGATCCGTGTCACCTTCAGTGGAGAAGACCAGGACATTGGCTGTTTCATCCAGTCCCAGTTCTTTGCGGACATCGGCACAGTCATCGCTGGTCATGAGAACCGACAAAGCTCCAAAGGGAGCTGCGCCGGACTCACCGGATGTGATGGCCGGATCGCCTTTAATCGGGGCTCCCAGCATGCGCATCCCCTGGGCTGCCACCCAGTCAGGCGCTGCAACGAACATCTTGACGTGATTCTTGAGGATATCCCAGGAAATCGTATTGGGTTCCCCGCAGGCGAGGCCTGCCATAATGGTCTGCATGTCCCCATCGACGATGCGCGGTTTGCCATCACCGGCTGCGGCACCTTTGTAAAGGCAGGCCGCTGCTTCGGCTTCGACGACGACGAATACGGGCGGATTATCTTTATAGAGGTTGGAGAAGAATCCGACGACAGCACCGGCCAGCGAACCGACACCAGCCTGGACGAATACGTGGGTCGGCCGGTCTATTCCCTGTTCATTTAACTGCTGGGCAGCTTCCATGGCCATCGTGCCATAACCCTGCATGATCCACGAAGGGATTTCTTCATATCCGTCCCATGCCGTATCCTGTACGATGACGCCCCGCGGCGTTTCTGCCGCTTCTTTTGCAGCCTGACGTACACAGTCGTCGTAATTGAGATCAAGGATATCGACTTTGGCACCGAGTTTCCTGATATTTTCCAACCGGGTCTGTGTCGTCCCCTTCGGCATATGTACGACAGCGTTCTGACGCAGTTTATTCGCTGCCCAGGCTACGCCCCGGCCGTGATTTCCGTCTGTTGCCGTAAAGAACGTGGCCGTGCCAAATTCATCGTGGAGCTTATCTGATGTCAGTACATCGTAGGGCAGTTCCGATACATCTTTTCCCGTTTCTTTGGCAATATATTTTGCCATGGAATAGGACCCGCCCAATACTTTGAATGCGTTGAGGCCGAAACGGTACGATTCATCTTTGACGAAAAGAGAACCGAGGCCGAAATATGCAGCCATCTTAGGAAGTTTCGTCAGCGGCGTTTCCTTATACTGGGGAAAGCTCTGATGAAAGGTCCGTGCTTTTTTGACTTCTTCAACGGACATAATGGGAAGATTTTTATCTTCCGTCTTGGGCATGTGGTTCATGACCCATTTCATGGTATCTGCCATGGTATTCATCCTCCTTGTCATGCTATCTGTTCCTGAAATCCCATTTCTTTTACTAAAAATATTTTTGTTCATCAAAAAGTTTTTGTATACTTAGAAGTATATCATGATTTTCCATTTTTGCAAGATGTTAGCTAAATTTTTTTTAGGTTAAATATATTTTTTTGTCGCATTTAGACAATGTATCCATGATTTTTTATCAAGACCCGGCCTGACCGGGCATCCGTATGAGTACCGTGGTCCACAGTCAATGCGCCATTTACATAGACCTGTTCTATGCCTTCCGGAAATTGGACAGGTTCAGTAAAGGTCGCCCTGTCCCGGATAGTGCCGTCCTTAAAAATTATCAGGTCTGCTGCCTTTCCAGCGGCCAGCACGCCCCGGTCACGCAGGCGGAATGCCGATGCCGCTTTTCCTGTCATCTTGTGTATTGCTTCTTCCAGTGAAAAGACCGGATTTTCCCTTACATATTTACGCAGCACATAGGGAAACGCACCATACAGGCGCGGATGAGGATGACTGCCATACAGGCCGTCTGTACTCAGGTTCATTTCCGGCCGTTTCATGAACTGCAATACGTGATTTTCCTGACAATAAAAATCAATCATCCGTACATCATTTTTTTCTTCATACAGTAAATCAAAGACTGCGTTATACGGATCTTTTCCCCGTTTTTCTCCCAGTTCAATGAGATTGAGGCCGACGGCATCCTGATTTTTTTCGCTCCCGACGCTGGAAACATAAATCTGGTCGGGACCGGCAAAATCGATGAAGTCATCCCAGCCGGGAATACCCTTCTGGATGTCAGCAATCATTTTCTGCCGCAGCGTCCGATCAGAGAGGCGCCGGAGTACGCAATCGGTACCGCCTTCCATGACCCACGGCGGCAGAATGGCGCTCATCATCGTACTGCCTGCCGTATAAGGCGTCTGGTCAAAACTGATATTTATCCCCTCGGCTTCAGCTTCATCGAGAAGGCGGAGTACCTGGGGGATATACTGCCAGTTTTTCCGGCCACAGACTTTAAAATGGGAAATATGAAGATGGACGCCGGACTGACGGGCAATGTCGATGATTTCTTTCATAGAGGCGACAATCGTATCAGCCTCGCTCCGCTGATGGACGACAAAGCATCCCTGGTACTCTGCCACGACCCGGCACATGGCGATGAGTTCTTCTTTCCCGCCATAGACGCAGGGAAGGTAAATGAGACCAGAAGACAGACCTACAGCGCCGCCTTCCATTTCTCTCCGAGTGATATCGGCCATCTTCTGCAATTCTGCATCTGATGGCTGCCGGTTTTCAAGTCCCATCGCTTCCATCCGGATATTGCCGTGTGGTACGAGATAGCATTCGTTGATTCCCGGCCGCGCAGCCCGTATCCGGTTCAGATACCCGGCTGTCGTATGGTAATGCCAGTCTATGCGGTCTGAATCCTCACCGATACCGGCCAGGTTATGGCGCCACGTCGCAATGTAAGTTTCTGGCAGGGGGGCTACGGATATGCCATCCTGTCCCAGGATTTCTGTCGTTACCCCCTGCATGACCTTTGGCAGGACGCGGCTGTCCTGCAGTACTTCGATATCACTGTGACTGTGGGTATCAATGAATCCTGGCGCTACGATACACCCCGATGCATCAACACAGGACATTCCTTCAGACGGTTCGATGTGACCGATTGCCCCGATACGGTCCCCATCGATGAGAACATCCGCTTTATACCGTTCCGTTCCCGTACCATCTACAATAGTCCCATTTTGAATGAGAATACTCATACACATGCGCCCCCTTTACCTGGCAGGAACCGTTCCTGCAACAGGGCCCCCATTACTGCCACATAGCAGGTAACAGCGCCGGTAAGCTGGGAAAGTTCTATGTATTCATCTACTGTATGAGCCAGGTCTTCCCGGCTGGGTCCCAGTCCGATTGTGGGAATGTGGGCTTCACCGGCATAGTGGCTGCCATTGGTGCAAAAGTTATACTGGCGGATAGCCGGTGTGAATCCGGCCTGTTTCATCGCGTCAGCTGCTGCCTGAACAAAGTCAGCCTGTTTATCGTACAGCCAGCCCGGGAAAAAACGTTCTCCTTCTATATCTGCACCAGTATAGCACCGTTCTCTGCCTACGGCATAGGACAGGCGGTAAGACGCCTCTCCATCTTGTTCCATCAAGGTGTGGAGTGCCTGTTTCAGCGGTGCCAGGACGGATTCCTTTGTTTCCCCTGTCAGCAGACGACGGTCGTACGTAGCCCGGCAGTAATCGGGAACGACCGAAGCCCCGGGATAAGGTGAAGATTTGATATCAGTCAATTCCAGGATTCCTTTTCCCAGTACGGGATGAACGGGAGCCGGTACCTGCTGCAGACATGCAATAGCCTTACACATTTTGTATACAGCATTGACGCCTTTTTCCGGATTGGCAGAATGACAAGACTTCCCTTTTGATTCAAGGACAATTTCAGCCCGCCCGCGCTGGCCTACTTTAAGATCGAGGCCGGAAGCTTCTCCGATGATGACATAGTCGGGACGGATGGCCTGACTGATGGCGCGGGCTGCGACGCCTTCAAAGCATTCTTCATGAACGACGGCAGCGATATACAGGGTACCGGCAAACTTCTTTTTTGTCTGTCTGGCAAACTGTACTGCCCCGACCGTCATGGCGGCCAGTGCGCCTTTCATATCGCTGGCACCACGACCATACAGACGGTTTCCATGTATATCTCCGGCAAAGGGAGGGTAGGTCCAGGCTGTTTCATCTTCAACGGGAACCGTGTCGATATGGCCATCAAAGAGTACGACTGGTCCCGGCCGGTCTCCCTTGATAGAAGCCAGCGTATTCCCATAGTCATCTACCTGAATCGTATCAAATACACCTTGCTCTTTCATATACGTCTGCAGTACGAGACTGGCGCCTTTTTCCTGTCCGGACAAGCTTGGCTGGCGGATCAGTGCCTGACACAGTTTCCGGACTTCTTCACAAGATATGGTTTCCACGCCACATTCCTCCTTTATGTTATCAATGCAGCCAGGGGATATTCCCCTTTCTTCTTTGTTATGGTACGCATAATCTAACTTTTTGTCAATATTTTATATAAAAACTAAAAAATATTTTTGTATTTATCTTGACAAATATCTAAAAGATACGTATTATTATATGCACTACAGTAATACTATTTTAGAGAAGGATGATTTATATGAATACATTAGTGCAAAAAACAGGGCGGGCCGCCCGTCTGGCCATCCAGGCAATCTATACCATCAATCGTCTTCTGGCACTTCCAGCGACTCATCAGAACTAATGACATGTATCATGCCCAAAGGGGGCTGTCGCATACCGTACGGCATGTGACAGCCCCCTTTCTGTCCCTAAACGGGTGCATCATCATCATTACTGCTGTCAATATAACTGTACAGCGTATACTTGGAGATGCCAAAGTATTTGGAAATTTTATCCCCCGCTTTGGTAATCAGCAGGGCTCCATGGTCATTGAGGAATTTAATCGCCCGGATTTTATCATCGCGCGTCATGAGCGGCACAGGTTTTCCTACCTGACGGGTCGATTCTTCAATAAGTTCCTGCAGAAGTTCCGTTACATTGTGCGGAATACTGCCCGTTTCACCCTTCTGCGACGTAATAGATACCAGCGGGTTAATGGCATTGCTGACCATCATCAATTCAGTAATATCAAAATTGAGAGAAAAAATACCGATGATTTTCTGCTGTTCATCACGGATGTAAATAGTCGTCGATTTCAGGATACGCCCATCCTTTGTCTTTGTCAGGTAACTGCCATCGGTGTGCAGTTTTTCCGGTTTGCCGCTCAATGCCTCCAGAACAGCCATAGACGGACCATCTCCTACTTTCCGGTGCGTAACATGCCCATTTTCAATGGCAACAATGGAATGTTCCGCATTGTCCCCACTGAGGTCATGGACGACGACTTCACAGCTGGGCCCGAACTGCTGTGCAATACCCCGGGCTAATTGTTTCAAAAAAGTAAGCATATTTTCTTTCATCGGTCAACGACTCCGTTTCCTAATATACACGAGCAAAAATTTGTTTTTCAGTCATGACAAATTTTCATTATCACCTTAATTTACTATACCATATTCTGCTCCGTAAAAGCAAAGTAAAATCGCATAAAACCGAAAAAGAACTACTTTACAGCCGAATCAGGATTCGTGTTCATCATAAGCCAGTTCTGTCGTTTTTTCTTTCGGCGGCATCAATTTGGAGAAAATGATAAATGCTATGAAGCTCACAACCAGACCCGGCAGGATAGGCTGGCCGAACTTAATACCAAAAATGACACCGTGGGTAAACTGTTCCAGATACACGACGACAATCGTACCGGCAATAAGTGATGCCATCGTCCCTGCAAGAGATGCGCCTTTCCAGTATAAACCGATGACATATGGGAAGAAAGCACCGGCTGCACGGAGCGAGAAGGAAAACATAAGAATCGTAATAATGCTCGATGTATTGAATAATGCAACGAGCAGGGAAAGCAATCCTGCCAGGACCATGACAATCTTGGCAACTTTCATAACCTCTTCATCGGTCGCTTCCGTTTTAATGTACTGGCGATAAATATCATTGGCAAAAATAGATCCGGCTCCCAGAAGGTCCGAACTGGCACTGGACATCGTTGCCGAAATGACACCAGCAAAGAGGATGCCACAAACGAGAGGCGGCATAGCCGCTACGGCCAGAACCGGCAGGGCATAGCGTGAACCGACACTTTGGAACTGGGTCGCATCAAAGATGCCCATATTAATGAGAGCCAATACGATGACGCCCAGTGTCGCCGGAATAAATCCATAGATGAAATTGATGATAGCAGCCATGACAGACCCTTTCTGGGCAGTCCGACCATCACGGGCTGCATAATACCGTGATACTGCTTCTTGTCCTACCGTAAAGGTAGTAATATACATGACAGTCAGGGCAATGACATCGATGACACTGTAACCGGAAAAGAGATCCAGTGATTCTGCCGGTACATTGGCTACGACATTATCCCATCCTCCTGCCAGATTGAGAGCGTAAGGAAGAGCTACGGCCATACCAAATACGATGAAAAAGACCTGTACAAAATCGGTAAGCGTAACAGACCAGAGACCTCCCATGACAGAATAAATCGTAACGATGACACAAATAGCGATGACGGAGACTTTAAAGCTGATACCCATCATCGTCGAGAGAATGACGGCTGATGCAATCATTTGCCCTGCCGTCAGGCCAATAAGGGGCAGAAACATGACGATAGCCGTAATGATGCCCGGAAGCCGGCCATAGCGGCGGCGGAAATATTCCGGTACGGTCTTGACTGTCGATGCCCGGAATTTTGGAGCCAGGAAAGTCAGGATGACAAAGGCGAAACCCATGGCAATGACATACCAGGCCGCGCTGATACCGTATTTTCCCATGCCCTGCTGGACAACGCCCAGCGAACTGCCACCACCGATTTCCGTGGCAGCCAGCGTCCCAGCCATCAGAATGGGTCCCAGACGGCGGCCGGCAACCATAAAGTCCGCATTGCCGGAAATCATGTGCTTGGAGTACCAGCCGATGAAAAGCATAAATGCCATGTATGCGATGACAACGGCGGCTACAATAATAGATCCACTCATACAAATCCCTCCTTAATGATATGATAGTAACAAGTAGTGGTTATGTTTTTATCATATCTACAAACTAAATTTTTGTCAATTATTCAAAATATTTTTCATCTCCCGCCGCCTTTCTTTTATGACCGATGCATCTTGCATTTCTTCTTTCTCTTTCGTATGATATACCTATCAATATGAAAAGGAGACGATATGGTATGAGTTATCAGGCAGCATTCATGTATATTGCCCCGGGAAATGATCCGGAAAAGCAGAAAGCCGTCATCCCTGGACCCGGTCTCGACCTGACCGTAGTCGGTGTCAAATCCTATGAAGAAGCCGTCAAAGAAGCAAAAAAACTGGTAGAAAACGGAGTAGGTGCCATTGAATTATGCGGTGGCTTCGGCGTAGAAGGGACGGCCATGATCAAGCAGGCCGTTGCCGGCAAGGCCTCAATCGGCGTCGTCCGCTTCGATATCCATCCTGGCATGGGCAATAAGAGCGGTGATTCATTTTTCATCAAGAAATAACAATACAGTGGCAAGCAATACATAGTATTAAAAAAGCGGTGTGTACAAATCATTGTACACACCGCTGTGTTTATGTCATTCTATTGTTACTTGACAATAACCGACACGCCATCGGGAATGACCGTAACTTTCGGGTCAGCCACACCTTTTGCCGCCAGAAGCTTCTTCGCCATAGCAAAGGCTTCGTCAATATTCGCCGCATATTTCAGATGCATAGCTTCTACCATATCTTTAGGGGCATCAGTTACCATTATGATATCAAAATGGAGCAATAAACGCAATAGTATCTGCGATTCCCACTGGTCAAAGATCGTTTCATTCCGATCACGGGCCAGGATTTCATCCATGGCCTTCTGCAGATCATCGGCCTGTTTCAGCGTATTGAAGAAATCTTCACCGCCGTGTCCGTCACTGCAGCTGGAGCAGTCGATAATGACGCCGCCATCTTTACAGGTTGCTTCTGCCGCCGTCATGCCTTTGACAGACTGGTAGATATTCTGATCGAGAGGATAACCGCCATTCGTCGTTACGACAATATCAGCCGGAACCGGTTTGACACCAGCCAGTTTCATTTCAAATTCTACCCCTTTATAATGGGCCTGTTCCCGGTCACCGGCAAAAGCGGCGATGACTTTTTTATCGGCATCGATGACGACGTTGCAGATAAATGCCAGTTTAGCCGCTTTGGCTGCATAAAGCATATCTTTATGGATGGGATTGCCTTCGAGGATGCCTGTACGGGCATAGGGGCTGTTAATGAATTCCGAGCAGTGGTTAGCCAGAACTGTAATCTTGCTGGCAATACCTGGCAGAACGGATTTCCGGCCACCGGACATGCCGGCAAAGAAATGCGGTTCGATGAATCCTTCTGAAATCAGGAGATCCGTATTAACGGCCGCCTTATTAATCAGGCATTCTCCACCGGAAGGCAGCGTACCGATGCTGACCATATCAGCGTCATTACGGCTGACGTGAATGATGAACTTTTCCTTTTCAGCGATTTCTTTTCCGTATTTGGCAACCAGTTCTTCATGAGTAGTCGGACGATGCATCCCTGTTGCAACCAGAATGGTTATATCAATATCCGGATTGCCCTTGCGCAATTCTGCCAGCAGCTGTGGCATGATGACATGGCTCGGTACCGGACGGGTATGGTCACTGGAAATAATGGTACACGTCTTTTTCCCTTTGGCCAGTTCGCTCAGACGAGGACTGCCAATCGGATTAGCCAGTGCATCCGCAACGAGTTCTTCTTCTGATTTGGGCGCTTTATATTCATGGGCATGCGAAAGCAGTACACCTGCTACTTGTTCATCAGGCAGTTCAAAATGAATATGTCCCTTACCAAAAGGGATGGAAAATTTCTGCATATATATCCCAGCCTTTCTGTGTTATGAACGAAACATGACGCCTTACCACATATTCTGCCCGGTACAGCAAAGAGGCTGTCACTACAAGAACAGCCTCTTTACATCAACAGAGTATCAGATTTCAGACGATACATTCAAAGAATTCTGCATCTTTTTCGGCTGTACCGGCAGACGGTATGATTATTCTTCTACAGGAACTTCGTCGTTAATGCTGATTACTTTGCCCGGATTCATGATATTCTTCGGATCCAGTGCTTTCTTCACGGCTTTCATCAGTTTGACTTCTACAGGGTTCGTGTATTTTTCAAGGAGAGCTTCCCGTTTATAGCCAATGCCGTGTTCACCGGAGAGGCGGCCGCCCAGGCTGTATACGAGAGCGTAGATTTCGCCCTGGATCTTCGGCAGCATTTCTTCCCATTCTTCCTGGGTGCGGTCATCTTTCAGAATATCAATATGGACGTTGCCATCGCCGCAGTGGCCGGCGCAGTGCATAGCGACATCGTATTTTTCGGAAAGGCGGGAAATCTGCTGTACAGCACCGGGGATTTCCGTCATAGGAACGACGATATCTTCCATGGAGAATACGAGGCTGCGGGCACGGTCGGCTTCCAGATATGCTTTACGGGATTTCCAGATAACTTTCGGGTCAGCGACGAGGGAGTCGATGGCTTTATTTTCTTCTGCAATTTCAACAATTTTTTCTGTCTGTTCATCGAGAACGTCTTCATTGTCACCGGCAATCTGAATGATGATATAGTTACCATTGTCAGAATGAGGCAGTTTTTCATCGAGGAATACTTCTACCTGTTTAATAGAGGCATTGTCCATGAATTCTACGCAGACCGGAGTAATACCGGCATTCATGACTTTCGGTGTCAGGGCGATAGCATCGTCGAGATTGTCGAATATGAGCAGCAGGTCAGCCTGATATTTAGGCAGGGAAACGAGTTTCAGATAAATCTTAGTAATGATGCCCAGCGTCCCTTCAGAACCGATATAGAGGTGCATGAGCATATAACCCGTTGCATTTTTACGGAATTTACCGCCCAGTGTGACTACTTCGCCCTGCGGAGTAACGACTTCAATGCCCATGACCTGGTCACGGGTTACACCGTATTTAACGGCCCGGTTGCCGCCGGCATTGGTTGCTACGTTACCGCCGATGAAGCAGGAGTCCCCGCTGCAGGGGTCGCCGCCATAAAACAGGCCTTCTTTTTGTACTTCTTCCTGCAAGACAGCCGTCGTAACGCCCGGTTCTGTGACGCATACCATGTTCTGTTTATCGATTTCAAGGATTTTGTTCATCCGTTCGATAGAGATGATGACACCGCCGAATGTGGCGACAGCACCGGCAGCCAAGCCTGTACCAGCAGCACGGGGAACCATGACCGTGTCGTTGTCATAGCAGAGCTTTACGACTTTGGCTACTTCTTCCGTATTAGCCGGCAGGACGACGACCTGCGGTTCTTTCATATAATGAGGATCCGTTACTTCGTCATGGGAATACGGTTCCAGTTTGTCTTTATCGGTATATACATACTTTTCACCAACGATAGCCTTTAACTGTTCAATAAGTTCCGGTGTAACAATACCTTTAGCCATAATAAAATTCCTCCTCTAAATACAAAACACTTTACATGTTGTATAAAACCGGCAGAAAACCGGTGCATAGCCACTAATTACATTACAAAGTCAGGAAACTGGGGATGATAAATGTCAGGATACCGGCAATGACCAGCAGACACAGGCAGTAGCCGGCTGTCCCGCGCATAATTTCCCCTTCTTTTCCTTCTGCCAGAGCTCCGACAGCACCGACGCCGAGAGCAATGCTCTGGGGTGACAGCATCTTGCCTATACAACCACCAAGCGAGCTGGCACCGGCCATCCATGCCGGGCTCATGTCCAGAGTGGACGCAACAGAAGTCTGGAGCGGTCCGAATAGTACGTTGGCATTGGTGCAGGATCCGGTAATGAAAGCACCGATAGCACCCACAAAGGGAGCAAATACAGGATATGCATTGCCTGTCGCAAAGACCAAAGCATCGGCAATCTCCTTAGTCATACCGGAATACGTCATGACCTTGGCTACGATAACGACAGTGATAATCGTCAGGAATGTATATCTCAGGCCGACAAAGTTATCAACAAATACGCTCCATATCTTTCCAAAAGAAGCCCCCTGGATTTTACCACCAATGATAGACGCAATCAAAATCATGATACCTGGCGTTGCCACCCAGACGAATGTATACGGTTTGGCACCAGCACCGGCATAGATAGGAACAGATGTCTTGATGGAAGCCAACGGACCGTTGATGAACGGAATGAGTTTGGATGTAAACACGAGGAGCACGAAAATCAAAATGAAAATCATTGCCGCCCGGACACCTTCGCCGAAGGAAACAGGCTGGATATCTTCTGTCTTTACATCCAGTTTATAGTCGGGATCATCGATCCTGACGGCCCGGGAATACAGTACGATGACCGCCATGATAATTACAGAGGACACCATGACCGGGAGCTCTGCCCCGATAGTCATAGAAATCAGCAATTCAGGGATTGCCAGTGCCAGGCCGGAAAGCAGTGTGATAATGCCGACACCTTTCAGGGCTTTCACCCCGCCACCGATGCAGATGACCATTAAAAACGGGGCAATCAGATCGGGAATAAAGGATACAACCGAAACGTTCGTTGCCAGCGTGACGGCATCGATGCCGGTTATAGCAGCCATTGTCGATGTCGGAATGCCAATAGAGCCAAAAGATGGTGCTACGGCATTAGAAATAAGGCAGGCAATGATCGTCCGTATGGGCGGATATCCCAGAGCAACCAGCATAGCCGCCGGGATAGCTACGGCCGTACCAAATCCGGCCATCCCTTCCATGAAAGTCCCAAAGCCCCAGGCAATGAGCAGAAACAGCACACGTTTATCTTCACTAACCGTAGTCAGCATCTGCTTAATTGTATCAAAACTGCCTGTAGCAACTGTCAGTTTATAAGCAAATAAAGCCATAATGATGACAAGTAAAATCGGCCACACCGCCAGGGCTACCCCTTCCAGTGCCGCAGAAACAGCAATGCCCACAGGCATATCAAAGGCAAAGACAGCAATGACAAATGCAATGATTGCCGCAATCGGGCACGCTTTCCACCCAGCCATCTTCAAAAATCCCAATGCTACAATCAGAAATAGTATCGGGAGCAAAGCAAGCAGAACCATTCAAACCACCCTTTCATCAAACACCATGTTTCATGCCCCTAACAGGCAGGTGGCTCATTCATAGCCAGAATCATGAATAAGACCTGTTCTTTTGTGATTATCTCCGGAGTCAATCTTATGATTTAATTATACAACGGAGACGCAGGTAAGTAAATTACATTTATACATATAATCTATATGTATTTCACAACGTATCAATGCCTAAATTGATAATTTTGCATGATTGTTTTATTAATTTAATTTATTATATATTTTTTTTAATATTATTAATGTCGTTCAACAATTCACATACGTGCTATGATTTTTTATAATACCTAAACGGAATTATGTGTTATTCCATTTAGGTATATAACATAAAAATAACCGGTTTACAAAACACATTTTGTAAACCGGTTGTCCTGTATATGGTATTAACGTTTAACTTTAACTACAAGTTCTTGTTTTTTTCAGCAGACGCAATAACGGCATTCATCGCCGCAGCACGGAACCCACTTTCTTCCAGAACGCGTACAGCTTCGATAGTCGTACCGCCGGGAGAGCAGACATCATCTTTCAGCTTGCCCGGATGTTCCCCTGTTTCAAGGACCATCTTTGCCGCTCCCAGAACAGTCTGCGCGGCAAAAGTATATGCCATAGGCCGGAACATTCCTTCCCGCACCCCGGCATCAGCCAGCGCTTCAATGAACATATACACAAAAGCCGGACCACTTCCGCTCAGGCCACAGACAGCATCGATAAGCCGTTCTTCCACGACTTCGGCCTTGCCGAAACTGCGGAAAATAGCGACGGAATCATCCTTTTCATCATCTGTTACAGCTTCATTAAAACAAAGGGCCGCCATACCTTCTCCTACCATAGAAGGCGTGTTTGGCATGACGCGGACGATTTTTGTTCCTGCCGGCATGGCATCAGCCAGGCGCTGCAGGGTAAGGCCGGCAGCGATGGAAATCATCACTTTGTCCGGTGTTACAGCCTGATAAATGTCCTTCAGGACACCGGGCATGATAAACGGCTTGACCGCCAAGATGACCGCCTGGGACTGCTGCACTAATCCGGCAGCCGAATCAACGACAGCGGCACCGGTTTCATCAGCCAGGCGCTGGGCCTTTTCCGTATGGATATTGTACAATATGAGCTGTTTCCCTTCGATCAGGCCGGACCGGACCAGCCCCATAGCAATGGCCCGTCCCATATTCCCTGTCCCGATAATGCCGATTGTTTCAAACATAGGATATCCCTCCCCTATACAGCAAACGATTACTGCACAATGCCAGCTGCATCGACGGCCGCCTTTACCTTGGCTGCCAGACCGGCAATCTTCTTTTTGGATACAGAGCAGACGGCCAGGCGGATACCTTTTTTCAGCGGAACAAGGTAAATATGTTCTTTTTCAAGGGCGGCACATACCTTATCCGAACCAATCATGGGAATAGTAATGAAGAAACCTGACAGATATGGCAGGATTTTCAGACCACAGTCAGCCGCTTCTTTCATAAATATGTCTGCCCGTTCTTTAATCATCTGGAAATACTGTGCCCGTTCTGCATCGAGGCGGGCTACTTTTTCCGGATCTTTCGTAATTTCTATCATCGTCCACATAGCAGAGCTGGTCGGATTGGACCAGGTAGCACGGGCGGTGTACTTATTAATAGCCGTAAATTCATCAGCTACGTCTTCACTGGAGGTGATTCCGATCATCGCACCCATACGCTGGCCATACAGGGTAAAGCCCTTAGAACAGGTATATGCGACGATAGGAAGGATATTAGCCGGCAGATTCCCAAACTTTTTGAAGAAACGGCGGCATTCCTGTTTTTCCCCACTGTAGTCGAGATACGCTACATCGGAAACGAGGATAATATTTTTATCTTTTCCTTCGACAGCTGATTTAATAAAAGAAAGGACGGCATCCCATTCATCCAAATTCAGTCCGAATCCTGTAGGATTATTGGCAGGAGAATTAAGGATAATGACTGTATTATGCTGTTTATTGACGAGGTCCTGCAGATTTTCAGAAAAACTCTTCATATTGAATTTTCCATCATCCGTCAGCAGTTCAAATTCGCGGAGGACGCGGTTGTCGTCACGGATAATATTGCGGTATGCTCCCCAACACCAATCTGTCGTGAGTACTTCATCACCCGGTTCAGAATAGTTGTGAACTGCCGTATGGATAGCGCCGGAGCCGCCAGGTGTGGCAATAGCGCGGATATACCCTTCCGGGCGGGAATCACAGAAGCACTGGTCGATAGCCGCATCGAGATATTCCGGGAAGCCCGGAATCGGTGCATAGGCTACAATCTGATTTGGTGTCAGTTGTTTCAATGTATCCTTTACAATCTGCAGTACGACGAGATCGCCATTTTCATCAATAATGGAACCAATCGTACCGTTTATGACAGCATCAGCCCCATTTTTCTTGACATCTTCTGTGCAACGTGCCGCAGCGGCCATAATAGCATCAGCAGCAAACTTACCTTTTGCATGATTAGCAGCAACACTCATACCCATGTAAAATCAACTCCCCTTTTTTAGTTACCTATTCATTTATACCACATATGCATGGGACTGACAAGAAAAGGGTAACCGTTTTACATATGTATTTTGAATACAAAAGAATATAAGCCCTGCTGTTCATGGTATACTATACGTAGTAAAAGATTAACAGGAACTATGACGAATATAAGGGGAATACTCTATATATCTGATAAAATCCATATGAAAAGGAGTATCCTGCCATGAAACAATGTCATCCTATACTACGCATGTTATTTTCCCTGATGGTCCTATGTATAGTCTGTGTATCATCCCAAGCCGCCACGACAGCCCAGGACCAGGTATGGTGTCGCGATGTCTATGCCGAGCGACAGGAAAAGGAAGAAATAATCATCAGTGCAGAAGATTCCCTTCCTCATTCCTTTTATGGCATAAAAATAGGAGATAAAAAAAATACAGTTCTCCCAGCACTCAGGCCTGCATTTTCATTTATGTATGAATTAAAGGAAATCAGCCATGCTTATCTTCTGTCCGATAAAGTATATCCAGATTATTATCTGACCGTCCTCTTTGACGAGCAGGATCAGGTATGGATGATACGATATCAAAGAAACTATAAATACGAATTAGCATAGCCGCAGAAAGGGTAGCCGTTAGCATTCAGCAGCCAGCGGCTAGTAGGAGAAAGGCCTCAGGCCGGAAAGGGCAGCAGCCAGCAGTTCGCCGGCAGCCATCTAATGAACAGGACACCAGCCGTATTGGGCTGGTGTCCTGTTTTCTTCACTTCCCACTAATCACTAACCACAAAAAAAGCACTAGCATAAGCTAGTGCTTTTTTCCACAATCAGCGGCTTCCTATCCTCCCAGGGGGCTTCCCCCCAAG
>ERZ773245.325-NODE-325-length-59107-cov-9.192187_pt1 | contig 59107 bp, 52 predicted proteins | sample MGYA00580988_ERZ773245 | MGnify/ENA primary metagenome ERZ773245 (study PRJEB29015, sample SAMEA2737792) | human gut metagenome | biome: human gut; feature: human-associated habitat; material: faeces | place: China | collected 2012 ... | reverse complement strand
TTCCTTTACGTTGGTAATCCGGGTATCCAGCTGCGTATCGGCATCCGTACGGGCAATAGCTTCTGCATCGATATTATCCTGCAGCGTCTTATCTGCAGCTGCACGGGTCTGAGCTTCAGCAAGATCGTTTTTATTCAGCTGATTGGTAATCGTACCGATGTTTTTGTTAATCGTATCGACAGAGCTTACCAGATTGTCATTGACCTGTTTGATAACCTTATCCTGTGCAGCATCGGCACCGATACGATCTGCAATTTCCTTATGCAGAGCCGTATCTACATTAGTGAGATTCTGACCGACAGACTGATCTTTCTTAATCAAATCACTTTCCGATGTGACATTCTGATTATTAGAAATCAAATCGACCCGGTCTTTCAATCCATCTGCAACGTCATTGGCATTTTTAGCAGCTGCCGTAGCATCATTGGCTGCCTGCGTAGCAGCTTTAGTCGCATCGGCAGATGCAAGGGCATTTGCATCTTTCAAGGTATTCTGAATATCAGCAATATCCTGTTTATTCTGGGCAATGTTGCCTGCATTTGTATGGATTTCAGCATTTGCCTTATCTACCCGGCCATCGGTGTCAGAAAGATGTTTTTCCAAATTCTTTGCACTATCAACGATAGCCTTAGAGTTATTCTGAACGGCTGTAGTCAACGTTTCATTAATCTTACCCTGGTTAGTTAAAGAGTCGGTAATATTTTTCTGAAGGTTGGCAACATCGGTCTGGCGAGCTGTTGTTTCTGCATCGATATTTTTCTGTAAGGTCTGGTCTGCAGCATCACGGGCCTGAGCTTCAGCAAGATCGTTTTTATTGAGCTGATCGGTAATCGTTCCAATGTTTTTGTTAATCGTATCGACAGAACTTACCAGATTATCATTGACCTGTTTGATAACCTTATCCTGCGCAGCATCAGCACCAATACGGGCTGCCGTTTCTTTGGCCAAGGCGCCATCCAGATTAGTTACATTTTCGCCAATGGTATTGCCAGCTTTAGCAACAGCACCATCTTGTACCGCTGCATCGGTCTTGCTGACGTAATTGGCTGCTGTCTGATTTTCCAAATATTCCTTTACGTTGGTAATCCGGGTATCCAGCTGCGTATCGGCATCCGTACGGGCAGTAGCTTCATCAGCAATAGCCGTCTTATTAGCAGCAATATCCGTGGAGTAATCCTTTGCCGCCGATTGAGCATTTTCCAATTGTGAAATTCTTTGTGTATTTGAATTAACGCCTTGTCTTACTTCGTTAAATTCCTGATCCGTAACTTCAGCAAATACACTGCCACCAAACATGGTGGCACCCATCAAGCCTGCTAAAATAGCCGTCGTCAATTTTTTCCCTGATAAATTCATGATTCTCTCCTCCTGTTACATGAAATACACTTATGAATTTTTATTTCACGAACTAATTTTCCTTGTTCCTGACCGGCATGTCAGGTTACCCAAGGAAAGGAGCAGAGAATATAAAACAGGCAGCATGCTGTAATAGCTGTATCTTTTTTTATATTTATAGTAATGATTTCTTATATTAATAGAAAATAGTGTCGAACAAATACCCCCCCCCGGTATATTTGAGGCGCAAAAATTTTCTTCTTTTCATATATTGTATTGCACATCATCGGCACAAATATACACTGGTCAGGAGCCATATTGCCACCTCCTTCCTATAAAATAATAAACAAAAAAAACAAATCTTTTTGCTTGACCCTATTGTATCAAATTTACATATATTTGTCACGAAATGGATATATTATTATCCTATTGATGTAATGTGCTATCTTTTCCATGTCAATTTTGTTTTAAAATATATGCAAATATTCATTAGCATCGTATACGTAAGCAATAATTTTGACACTGTAGACAAAAAGTCTGCCGCACCTGGCATGCGACAGACTTTTATTTTATAATACACAGCAACATTCCTGTTCTATTCTTTTAATACATATCCATACGCACGGATGCGGTCACCTTCGTGTTCCAGGTATACGCCCTGGATTTCCAGGGCAAAGCCGGGCAATTCATTCAGGCTTTCTTCCAATGCCTTGAAATATTGGACAGCCGTATGGGACCAGCGTTCACCTGGTACGACGCAAAGGACGCCCGGCGGATATGGCAGCGCTCCTTCCAGAGCAATGCGGCCTTCGATTTCATCGAGAGGCACCAGTTCCCGTTCACCCCGGATAAAGGCATAATGAGCTTCCTGGGGACGCATGACGTATTCCGGGAAAAATTCTTTGCGAAATAGTTTTTTCTGCAAATCCTTAACATTCCGGTCTTTGAAGAAGTCGTGCATTTCCTGACAAAGCTGCCGCAGCGTATATCCCGTATAGCGGCCGGGGTACTTATTGTATACGCCCAGCAGGACTTCCTGCATAGGGACGTTGTTATCCACAAACCGTTCAAAGCGGACAAGCTGGCTCGTGAGAAAACGGAGTTTATTCTTATTTTCTGCCGGCGTCAGCAAAAACAGGATAGAATTGAGATCGCATTTTTCCGGAATGACTCCATTTCCCCGTAGATACGTAGCCAGAATATTGGCATGAATACCGAAGTTTTCATACTCTCCCGTTTCGGCATCGATTCCCGGCGTCGTCAGCAGCAGTTTACAGGGATCGACGCGATACTGATTGGGACCATACCCTTCAAAGGCATGCCATCTGGCACCGGGTTCAAAAGTGAAGTAATCAATATCATCGGCCATAGCTTCCGTATTTCCCTTCTGCCACGGCCGGTCATGCACTACAGGTGCCACAAAGGGACGGATATAGTGACAGCGGCGAAGAATATCTTTGCGGGCTTCTATTCCCATTTTTACACAGTCCCGCCACATCTTGCGCCCGGCGTCACCGGCATGGATTTTGGCATTGACATCGAGAGTAGCAAAGAGCGGATAAAACGGGCTCGTCGTCGCCTGAGCCATGAATGCGTTATTAATAGTCTTGTGATTCACATAGCGCGGCTGGTCGTGAATATGACTATCCTTTTTGTGAATCTGTGACGTTTGGGAAAAGCCAGCCTGTTGTTTGTGTACGGACTGGACGACAAAGATGCCCGGGTCGTCTTTTCCCAGGTCCAGGAGCAGCGGGCTGCTATCTTTGAGCATGGGAATGAATTGTTCATATCCGGCCCAGGCTGAATCAAAGAGGATGTAATCACAGAGATGACCAATGCGGTCTACTACGTAGCGGGCATTATACAGAGTCCCATCATACGTATCCAGCTGAATGACTGCCAGACGGAACGGGCGGGGCTGCTTCGCCTTTTCCGGGTCCCGTTCAGCAGCAAGCTGCCGCAGATACGTTTCATCAAAGCAATGAGCATCAATGCCGCCAATAAACCCATAGGGATTGCGGGCCGTTTCCAGGTATACCGGCGTAGCTCCGGCCTGTATGAGCGCCCCGATGGCTACTGATTTATGATTATTCCGGTCATAGAGTACCAGGTCACCCGGCGTAAGAAGCGCATTAGTCACGACACGATTGGATGCCGATGACCCATTGAGGACGAAGTAGGTCTTGTCTGCATGAAAGACCTTGGCAGCAAAATCCTGTGAATCGAGAGCCGGCCCCTCATGAATGAGCAGATCCCCCAGAGTAACGTCGGCATTACAGATGTCTGACTGAAAAATATGAGAACCAAAGAAATCGTACAGATACCGGCCTGCCGGATGCTTCTTGAAAAAGGCGCCATCCTGATGGCCCGGGCAGTCGAACGGGTTGTTCTTTTCGCTGACGTATTCGACAAGCTCCCCGAAAAACGGAGGTAATACAGTCTGTTCATAATTACTGGCCAGACGTTCCGCCGTTTCAATGCAACGGCTCTTATTGACCATTTCTTCCGAAAGGACCATGTCTACCTTATCCAGATAATGAGACGGCAGCTTTTCTCCACTTGGCATGATGACCATAATAGGGATGCCAAACCCGGTAGCATCGATGGTATCAATGTAGTCATAGTCCTGATCTGATAAGACGGCGACAGCCACATCGGTAAAATCCGTCTGTTCTACAGGCACGATTTCCCGGTCGCTGTCCACAAAATAATACTGCACGTCAAAACTGTACGCAATCTTTAAATGTTTCATATGTTTTCTCTCCTATCCTCTTCCTTTCAATTTGATAGCCCTATTTTAGTCTTAATATATAAGAATAACAAGACTTGACAGGTAATTTAATAAGATATATTCATTCCTATTGTGCCGTAAGCTGTCGAAGTGTCTGATAGAGGACTTCGGCCCCCTGTTGGATATACCTGTAATCGGTCCATTCTTCCGGCACATGGCTTCTTCCATCCCGGCTGGGTACGAAAATCATAGCAGTCGGCATCAAATGATTGAAAACCATTGTGTCATGACCGGCTCCAGAACACATGCGTTTGTATGGAATATGAAGCATCTGTGTCTGAGTTTCCAGAAGGTTCTGCAAAGACTGATCCATTTCGACAGGATCGGCATGTAACCGCTCTTCTATAGCATAGGAAAGGCCGGGATTCTGTTTCTTACTCGTTTCCAATGAGGCCTTTACAGCCTTCATGACCGTTTCAATACTATTCATGTTCCGGCTCCGGCAATCAATGGAAAACACCGTCTTATCCGGGATAATATTACCTGCCCCAGGATGAGTCTGGATTATTCCGGTGGTAAAGACCGTACCGTCTCCCAATGTCAACGCTGTATCAGCGCCGGCCGATACAGCGTTTGCCATAGCTAATACAGTATCAGCCCGCATTGTCATCGGTGTGGCACCTGCATGGTTAGAAATTCCTTTAATAGTAACAAAATAATATTTCAATCCTACAATTGCTTCAACGATTCCCAGTTCAAGATGTTCCCGGTCAAGGACAGGCCCTTGTTCGATATGCAATTCTAAAAAAGCAGCCCAGTCTCCTGTATGTATCGTCTCACTGGCAATTTTTTCAGGATTCTTACCATAGGCCGTAAGGACCTCTGCAATCGATTGCCCCTGAGCATTGCGGAAACGATGAATTTCATCGTCATAAAGTTGCCCGCACATAGCCCGGCTTCCAAACAGGCCAGAGCCAAACTGAGGTCCTTCTTCTTCCGGAATAGCTATACAGCAAAAAGGCCGGCGGGGCCGGATTCCTACATCGTGAAAAGCCCTCGCCGCTTCCAGTGCGGTACAGATACCTGCAATCCCATCGAAATTGCCTCCTTCTGGCACAGAATCGAGGTGGCTGCCTGAAACAACAGGGGCGAGTTCCGGTTGTTCTCCCTGCAAGGTCCCTAATATGGCACCTACGGCATTTTCCCGTACGGTAAGTCCGGCTTTTTTCATTTCTTCTGCGATATAATCAGCAGCTTGCCGGAACGCCGGTGTATAGGAAAAACGGTTACATCCCCGTCCTTTCTTCGACTGAAACTGGGCAATCGTCGTTATATCTTTCTTTATTCGTTCTGCTTTTGTTATCATAGAAACTTTCCTTTCTTTATATACTATGACATATCATAGCATGAACAGCATAAAAACAAAAGCTGCCATGAGAGCCCGTTTATCGGGGATTGGGTTCTGTCTCTCACAGCAGCTTCTGTTTTAGATTGTATCAGCCATCAATGACGGCTTTAATTTTTTCTATACCCTTCTGCAGTACGTCCATGGGGATATTCAGCGGAGGCAGCAGGCGTAGGAGTCCATTGGCTGTCAGGACCAGGACGCCGGCATCGACGCATCCGTTGACGACTTCCATAAGATCTTTTTTCAGTTTGACACCCAGCATGAGACCCAAGCCGGATACCCATTCTACATTCTGGCAGCTTTCCAGTTCTTTTTTGATATATTCGCCTTTTTTACGGACATCGGCCATGAGGTCATCATCGAGACGGTCAATAATGGAAATGGCTCCGGCAGCGCAGATAGGATTGCCGCCAAAAGTCGAGCCGTGGGTATGATCCGTCAGGGCGTGCTGACAGGAGTCAGCAAACATCGTCACGGCAAATGGCAGCCCGCCACCGATGGCCTTGGCCGTCGTTACAATATCTGGCTGTATGCCATATCTCATATAAGCATAGAGGGCGCCCGTACGGCCGTTACCTGTCTGCACTTCATCGATAATGAGCAGGATGTCATGAGCTTTGGCATAATCCGCAACCTGATGGACGAAATCCGGATTCAGCGGATGGACACCGCCTTCACCTTGTACCAGTTCCATCATGATGGCACAGGTCTTATTTTCTTCAGCCAGTTTTTTGACCGATTCGAAATTATCCGGTTCGGCATAGACAAATCCCGGCAGGAAGGGACCGAAGTCCTGATGGAGTGAATCCTGACCGCAGGCAGTAAGAGTAGCCATTGTCCGGCCGTGGAAGCTGTTTTTCAGAGTAATGATAGTATAGCGGCCATCGCCATATTTATCGTGGGAATATTTACGGGCTGCTTTAATGGCGCATTCATTTGTTTCAGCACCGGAATTGGAGAAAAAGACTTTCTTCATGCCTGTTTTTTCGCAGATTTTTTTTGCCAGGACAATCTGTGGTTCTGTATAGAAAACGTTGGACATATGACTGAGTTTGCCCAGCTGATTGATGACAGCCTTCTGCCATACGTCATCGCAAACGCCAAACACGTTGACGGCAATGCCGGCACTGAGGTCGATATATTCCTTGCCATTGACATCGTATACCAGAGAGCCTTTGCCATGATCGAGAACGGCATCGAGGCGGTTATATACATTAACGATATATTCTTTATCTAATTTTTCAAATTCTTTCTTTTCTGTTTCTGCAGACATATTTATTTCCTCCTTTAAAACAACCCTGTATACATATAGCAGATGCCCGGATACGTATAGTAATTCCAATGGCTGCTGAAACAACAGTCATCGAGGCATTATTGTTTAACAAACATAGTTCCCAGCCCTTCTTCGGTCAGCATTTCGATGAGAATAGCGTGAGGTACTGTACCATTGATGATGAATACCCGCTTTACGCCACAATCGATAGCGTCAGTACAGCATTTGACTTTGGGGATCATGCCACCGGCAATGATTCCTTCGTCAGTAAGCTTCTGCACCTCCTGCATAGTCAGGCTATGGAACAAGGTGGACGGATCTTCAGGATTGCGGAGCACTCCGTCGATATTGGTCAGGGAAATCATACACTCTGCCTGGAGAGCACCGGCAATTTCAGCCGCCGCCGTATCGGCATTGATATTATAGGAAACGCCTTTGCCATCGGTTCCGATAGACGAAATGACGGGAATGTATCCATTGGCCAGACTGTCATGGATGAGTTCCGGATTGATATGAGTGATTTCCCCGACCAGTCCCAGTTCATCACTTTGTTTTTTTACCTGGATCATATCGTCGTCGATACCGCATAAACCAATGGCTTTGCCTCCCAATGATCCCAGGAGGTTGACCAGATCCTTATTGACCTGACCGGCCAGTACCATCTGAACGATTTTCATCGTCGCTTCATCAGTTACACGCAGGCCGTTCAGGAATTTCGATTCCAACCCCACCTGATTGAGCATATCCTTGATATGCGGTCCGCCGCCGTGAACGAGGACGACTTTGACGCCAATGAGGTGCAAAAGCACAATATCTGCCAGTACGGCTTTGCGGAGTTCTTCATTGACCATCGCATTGCCGCCATATTTGACGACTACGACTTTGCCGTAATACTCCCGGATATAAGGAAGGGCATCGCGCAAAATGCGTGCCTTCTGGGCATTGCTCACTTCCTGTATGTCGTGATCCATAAAAGTTGTCGTTGTCATAACTGTACGATTCTCCTTAATCTCCCAGATTCAGACCCGTTTTCGGATCTATGCCAAGCATAATATTCATATTCTCGATAGCGGCTCCCGATGCACCCTTCCCCAGATTGTCAAAAATGGAAGTAAGGAGAATCCGCTGATCATTTCCTGTGACGAAAATTTCCATGTCATCGCGGCCGCTCATGTCATTGGCCGCCAGAAAACCACCTTTATCTTCTCCCAGGGGGCGTACATGGATAAAGTCACAGCCATCATAATGGGCCGCCAATGTCTCCCATACATCCTGTATGCCCGGCGCGCCCTTCAGCAGTTTCGTAAAGACCGGGACGGTCACTTCCATGCCACTGTAATAATCATCTACAATCGGCGAAAACATCGGTTTATCCGCCAGATGACAGATGGTAACAATTTCTGGCAGATGTTTATGCGTCTGTCCCAGTCCGTACTGGCGGGGTGACAGGAGGTCTGTCGTCTTTTCTCCTTCATAGGCAGCTATCATCTTTTTGCCACCACCACTGTACCCCGTAAGGGAAAAAGCGGTAACGGGATAGTCAGCAGGCATCATACCGGCAGCGGTCAAAGGCTGGACAAGGGAAATGACGCCACTGGCATGACAGCCGGGGTTGCCGACACGACTGCTATGAGCAATCTTTCCGCTCTGTTCCTTTGATAATTCAGGGAATCCATAGACCCATCCCGGTGCAATGCGGTGAGCCGTAGATGTATCAATGATTTTGACGCCGGTTCCTTCAGCCAGGCCGGCCGCTTCGACGGCCGCTGCGTCAGGCAGGCAGAGAAATGCAATATCTGCCGCTTTCATATATTTTTTTACTTCATCCGGATTTTTTCGCAATTCTTCAGAAATCTGTAATAACTCAATATCCTGACGCGCTGCCAGCCGTTCATGGATGCGCAGTCCTGTCGTACCTGAATGACCGTCAATAAATACTTTCGTTTTCATGGTGCCACTCCTTAGATGCTGTATGTACAGCTTGATTTATTTTAATGAATATTTATTGAATTTTTATTCATTATAGTTAATGTCATCCCATTTGTCAAGAAAAAAGTACCGTATGACCCAAAATCTGTATCGTCCTCCCTGTCATCCGGCTATATTCTGATAGTCTTTCATTGCCTGCATCAGCTGCGTACGTTATAATATCGTCAAAAGAGAAAAATCTGCTGCATTAGGAGGAATATATATTATGGTAAAAATTGGCAACGTGCCTCTCGATAACGGCATGCCGAAAATTTGTGTTCCCATTGTCGGCCGTTCCCTAGACGAACTCGTCCAGGAATGCCGCTATCTAAAGGATAAGATATATGATGTCGTCGAATTGCGCATCGACTTTCTAAAGGATGTCCTGTCCCTGGATGCCGTCGGCCAGGCCCTGACAGTCGTCCGGCAGGAATTACCGGCCGAAGCCATCCTGTTCACGTTCCGCACGAAAGAAGAAGGCGGCGAAACGGACGTTCCCGAAAGCTACTACTTCTCTCTCCTGGACTATACTATCAAAAGCGGTACCATCGATGCTGTGGACATTGAATACTTCCGTGACCGCGAGGGCATCAAAAAGACTTTGACAGTTGCCAAAGAATATGGCATCACGGTCATCATGAGCAGCCACGATTTTCATAAGACGCCATCCTTCGACGAAATCACAGGCCGTCTCATCGGCATGAAAAAGCTGGGAGCTGATGTTGCAAAACTGGCCTGCATGCCCAAATCAGCGAAGGACGTATTGACCCTCTTATCGGCGACGGAAGCTATCAAATCCCAGTATCCTGATGAACCGCTCATCACCATGTCTATGGGACGCCTCGGTGCTATCAGCCGCATCAGCGGAGAATGTTTCGGATCTTCTCTGACCTTTGGTTCAGCCAAAAAGGCCTCTGCCCCGGGCCAGCTGGAAGTAACGACACTGCACCAGATTTTACAGGCGCTCCATGGCTGAATCACACTGCTCATTTTCTTTTTCCCAGCATACGACAAAAACCGGCTGCCGCATGAAGCAATTTCTGCTCCACACGGCAGTCGGTTTTTATATTACGGGATATTTCCAATCAGTGTTTCAAATTCGTCGAGGACCGATTCCATAGGCTTATCGTTGCGGATACAGTAATCGGCAGCCTCCCGGTACAGACCGATGCGTTCTTCATAGAGATCATACACTTTTTGCCTGCCATCTTTCAAGAGGGGCCGTACGGAGACATCAACATCGCTGACGATATCTTCGGGAGAACGATCCAGGAAAAAGACCGTACCCGTTTTCTTGAATATAGAGATATTTTCCGGCCGTTTAATGACGCCTCCCCCACAGGCGACGACAATCCCTTCTTTAGACGCCAGAAACCGGCTGGCCCGGACTTCGGCATCGCGGAAACAGTCTTCACTGATGGCAAAGAGTTCCGGAATGGATTTTCCTTCCTGCCAGACAATGACATCATCGGCATCATAAAAGGAGCGGTTCAGCCGGCTGGCAAGAGCTTTTCCCAACGTACTTTTCCCACAGCCGGGCATGCCAATAATGATAATATTCCGTTTATCATTCATAGAGGTGCTCCATTTCCTTAGCAATCTGTTCAACTATGGATGAAGCAATTTTCTGCCCCGTCCATAGCTCTTCTGCCCCCACTGCCTGAGCCACGAGCATGTACATGCCGTTCCGTGTCCGGGCACCATGGCGGCGTGCCGTTTTCAAAAGTTCTGTATCTTTGGGATTATAAATGAGATCTACGACAGCCGGAAAGGCCGCAATGCATGCTTCAGAAACAGGGCATCCGTCCATGCGGGGAAACATGCCTACAGGCGTGCAGTTGACCAGTACATCCCCGCCGCGAGACATTTCAAGCGATTGGTAATCTATCTCCGATGCTCCGATTTTCTTCGTGAATGCATCAAATTCTATCTTGGAATGAGGCTGGCGGGAAACAATTGTAATCGACCTGGCGTTCTTGTCTGCCAGATATTGGATGATGGCTCTGGCGGCTCCTCCGGTCCCCAGGACGACGCAGTCCTGTCCGGCAACTCCTATACCAGCCTGTTCCAGAGACCTGCCAAATCCGCCATAATCGGTATTATATCCGAATGCTCCTTCATCTGTGAAATGAATCGTATTGACGGCCCCGATGATCCGTGCTTCCCGGGATATATCCGTCAGATAGGGCATGACATCCCTTTTATAGGGAATGGTAACATTACAGCCTGTATATCCATCCTGTGCCAGGCGTTTTAAATTTTCTGCCAGACTGTCCGGGGGCATTTCCAGTACATCATAGGTTCCGGACACACCCATAGCCTGAAAAATTTTTTCATGAATAGCCGGAGAAGCCGTGTGCCCCAGTTTTTTTCCTATTAGTCCTGCTTTCATCGAATATTGCCCCCTTTGTCAGATGGATAATTTCCAAGGATTTTAAAATAATTACAATGTTCTTCCAGATTGTGCAGTACGATAGCTGTTGCTGGATTCCGTATATTACCCATGACATCAATATGGAAAAAATACTCGAACGGACGCCCCTTGATAGGCCGCGATTCCAGATGAGTCATATTCATGGCATTATAGAAGAAATGGCCTAACACATGATACAGCGCACCGGGCTTGTGTTTGGTCGTCAATACCAGCGTAATCTTGTCCATATCATCGCTTTCTTCCATTTCTGCAGAAATAATGAAAAACCGGGTATAGTTCATGGTGTTGTCGTTGATATGGCGGGCCAGTATGGTAAGCCCGTACATATCGGCCGATATGGTATTGGCAATGGCTCCGATGTGGACATCGCCCGTCTTATGCACCATTTCGGCACTCTGGGACGTACTGAAATAGGGATGAAGCAGCCAGTCTTCATGTCCTTTCAGGAAATCCCGGCACTGGGCAATGCCCTGGGGATGGGAATAGACTTCGTGTATATCGGCCAGAGTCGCTCCGGGCACTCCCAGCAGATTATGTTCGATACGCACGTACTTTTCTCCGGCAATATGACAATCATAGCGGTGAATCAGATCGTACACATCAGTAATACCGCCCGTTGAGGAATTTTCAATGGGCAGGACCCCGTAACGCACCTGTCGCCGCGCCACGGCCTGGACGACATCTTCAAACTGTGAGGCATACTGAGGTTCTATATCTTTCCCGTCAAAATAGGACATCATCGCTTCATACGTATAAGACCCGGGCAAGCCAAAACAAGCGATGGCCATTGGCTTCGTCTTAGTCATGAGCGCCACCTGTCTTCCTGCTGCCGAGGAAAATATCCAGTATGGTCCAGGCCGTGGCCGCTTCTACGACAGGTACGGCCCGTTGGACAATGCAGGGATCATGTCTCCCTTTAATGACCAGTTTACAATCCGCCTGTGTATCCGTATCGATGGTATCCTGTTCTTTCGAAATGGATGCCGTCGGCTTGATGACCAGGTGGAAATTGACCGGCATCCCATTAGTGATACCGCCATTGATTCCCCCATTGTGATTGGTGCGCGTCCTGACCACTGTCCCGTCATAATAAAAGGAGTCATTGATTTCAGAGCCATGATGCGATGCCATGTCAAATCCATCACCAAAGGCTACCCCTTTGACGGCAGGAATAGAGAAAAACATATGAGACAGCCGGCTTTCGACCGAATCGAAGAACGGATCACCCAGGCCTGCCGGCAGTCCCAATATCTGCCCTTCTATCAAGCCACCTACCGAATCGAGCTGGCTTTTGGCTGTCAGGATTTCCTGTTCCATCAAAGCCGCCTTAGTTCCATCAAGGACAGGCAGCGTCTGCTGTTTCAATTGCTGAAACAGGGATGGCGACTCACCGCAGGGAGCAAAATGGCGGTCAGCAACCTGTCCGATGCGCAGGATATGGGCCCCTATGCAGATACTTTCCCTGGCCAGGATTTGGGAAGCTATGGCACCGGCAAAGACGAGTGGTGCTGTAATACGGCCGGAAAAATGACCGCCCCCGCGGTAATCATTGTATCCGTCATACCGTACCTTACCGCTGTAATCGGCATGACCGGGCCGCATCATATGGCGCAGCTGGTCATAATCCCGACTGTGCTGATCATTATTGCGTATCAGGACACACAGCGGTGTTCCTGTCGTGTGGTCGTTGAAATAACCGCTTTCGATTTCAAAGGCATCGGCTTCCTGTCGTGCCGTAGACATAGCATTCCTTCCGGGAGCACGACGGGCCATTTCCTGCCGTACGGCATCCCAGTCGATAGAAATACCGGCAGGAAGTCCGTCCAGGACGGCCCCGATGGCCTTTCCATGAGATTCTCCAAAAATTGTCAGTCCTGCATGATATCCAAAGGTATTATTCATCACTGCCAGCCTCCTCTGTATATGTTCCGCCCATAGCCGCCACATCCTGCCAGAACCGGGGATAGGATTTCCTGACACATTCTGCCCCATCGATCTGTACCGGCCCTTCAGCAATCTGGGAAGCCACTGCCAGAGACATAGCAATGCGATGATCGTTCCAGGCCTGTACGCATCCACCATGAACCTGGCCGGTACCTTCAATGATGAGGCCGTCTGGTTCTTCTGTTATCCTGCCGCCTAATTTATTCAATTCTTCTGCCATGGCGTGGAGCCGGTCACATTCCTTGAGGCGGACACGGGCGGCATTGACGATATGAGTCGTGCCGCTGGCAGCCGTCGCCAAAACCGTCAACACCGGGACCAGATCCGGGCAGTCGCCGGCATCAATCGTCGTCCCTTTTAAAGCAGACGGACTGGCCATGAGGCCGTCTGGTTCTTCTGTTATCCTGCCACCCATGCGGCGGATAATATCGACGATGACTTCATCTCCCTGGGCGCTGTGGCGGCGGAGGCCGGTCAGTTTCACATCATGGCCCAGACAGCCTGCGGCCAGCCAGAATGCAGCCTGGGAATAATCTCCTTCTACCTCGTACCGGCCCGGCTGGTACGACTGACCGCCAGCAATCTGATACACACCTGGTTTTTCTTCTTCAACCTGCACGCCATGGCGGGCCATCGTATCCAGGGTAAGGCCGACATAACTGGCTGATTCCAGTGTCGTCGAGCTATAGAGAGCCGAATCTCCCGTAAGGAGTGGCAGTGTCAGGAGCAGCCCTGTAAAGAACTGGGAACTGACATTGCCCGGCAGAGTATACGCGCCGGGAGAGAGTGTCCCCGTCACCGTCAGAGGAAGACCGCCGTCGTCAGCTGTCTGATAGGCAATATGACGGGACTGGAAGATAGCATAATATGGCTGGAGAGGCCGTGAAACAAGGCGTCCCCGGCCCGTGTACGTGACAGTGCGGCCGGTCAAAAGTCCCAGCGGGATAAGGAAACGCAGTGTCGAACCCGATTCACCACAATCAACCGTCACAGGATTGCGATCCTGGCGGATACCGCCTTGTATTCGATAGGAAACGCGGCCTGGCAGTGTATCGGAAATTTCTTCTATTTGAGCACCAAAATGGCGGAGAACCCGGCAAGTCGCTTCGATATCTTCCGATGGGGAAATATGTTCGACCACGCTTTCTCCTTCTGCCAGAGCGGCACAGATAAGATCGCGGTGTCCCAGGCTTTTCGATGATGGGACGGCCAGTACGCCCCCGAACGGATGGGGTGTCATGCAGATATTCATGATGGTGTGCCTCCTGTGATATAAGTCGAAAGATCAGCCAGTTCCACTGGCAGCAGCCGGCAGGAACCAATCCGATTGAGGATGATGAGTGTCATATGAGAACCGCGTTTTTTCTTATCATGTCCGATATAAGGTAACAAGTCGTCAGCCGATGCGTCCACCGTATACGGAAGGTGATATCGTTTCAGGATGTCCACCAGACGTCGGGCCGTCCCCGCTTCGGTCAGTCCCAGTGCCTCAGTCCGTGCCGTGAGAAGAGCCATTCCTATGGCAACGCCTTCCCCATGAGTATAGCGACCAAACCCATACAAGCGTTCAATCGCATGCCCGATTGTATGGCCGAAATTCAGGATCATTCGTTCCCCCATATCATACACATCGTGTTCCACCACATCCGCCTTAATCCGGCAGCAAGTTTCTATAATTTCATCCCAATGAGAAGTAATGCTATGTTCATCCAGTGTTTCCATAAGGGAAAACAGGCCCGCATCACGGATACAACCGTATTTGATGACTTCTCCCAATCCATCGCGGACAAACCGTTCCGGCAGTGTCTGCAATAAATCCGGGTCAATTAATACGGCTTTAGGCTGATAAAAAGCACCGGCCTGATTCTTGCCGCTCGGCAGATCAATCGCCACTTTACCACCGACACTGCTGTCCACCTGGGCGATGATAGAGGTAGCAATCTGAACAAACGGCACGCCCCGCAGGAACGTAGCTGCCGCAAAACCTCCCAGATCTCCGACGACGCCGCCACCGAAGGTAATAATCATATCCGACCGGGTAATACCCAGATCCGACAGCTTCTGATAGATGTCTAACAGCTGATTGGCATTTTTGTACGCTTCTCCTGCGGGAATGACAATGCATCCGGTCCGGAATCCTGCCTGCTGCAGGCTCCGTTCCAGGCGTTTACCATAAAGTGGTTCCAATGTGCTGTCCGTAATGATGGCAACTGTTTCTGCTTTTGTCAGACTGCGGATATAGTTGCCGGCCCGGTCGAGAAGGCCATTTTCAATATAGATTTCATACGAATCGTTTCCTAATTCAACGTGGATTTGTTTCATGAACTAATTCCCTTCTCCGCAAAGCGGCCTGCTGTAAAAATTGGGTCATGCCCTTGGTATCCTCATCAGAAAGCAGTTCGGCAAACGCTTTCAACGATGCACTGAACCGGTCAATTTCTTTCAAAAGGTTATCCTTATTAGAAAGGAACAGTTTGGTCCAGAGCGGGGCATTAATATCTGCAACGCGTGTCCCGTCACGGAAACTGCCGGCAACAAAATACCGCGTCATCGTATCCATCGATTCACTATTTATGAGAGATATGGCCAAAACATGGGGCAGACTGCTCGTATAAGCAATAAGTTTATCGTGTTCTGCTGCTCCTACGCGTACCACGTGGGCACAGCCAAGGGCACGTGCCATCCGTTCAATCACATCGACATGTTCCGGCTTATTGCCTTCCATAGGTACGAGTATATAATTGGCGCCATCAAAAATTTCAGCCCGGGACATGCCATAGCCACTGCCTTCCCTTCCTGCCATTGGATGTCCCGGGACAAAATCCAGATCATTCCGGAGCAGTGACCTGATCCGGTCAGCCGAATCTCCTTTGATGCCAGCGACATCTGTCAGCAGAGCCCCTTGTTTAAAATCCTGACGGTGCTGTCCAATAAACGCCATCATAGCATCTGCAGCCATGCAGAAAATGACTATATCGGCCTCCCCCAGAAGCTGACTGCCATCATTCGATGCTTCATCAATGGAACCATCGGCCAGTGCCTCTGCCAGAGCCGCCTGATTAACGTCAATCCCAATGATAGACCTGACATGTAATTTTCGTAATCCCTTGGCATACGAACCGCCAATAAGTCCCAGCCCGACAATCGCGATGACATAATCCGTAAAAAAACCACTGTCTGTACTTTCCATTGCGTTCCCCCCAAATATTCGCTGCCTGATAGCTGTTGGCAACGTTTCCTCTTTAGTATACTAAATGACGTACGCTAGAAAAAGAGGTTCCCCTGATTTTCTTTTATACCGTACGGTCTGCAACAGGAATCAGATAGCATACCATAAAAAAAGCAGGCTCCCATGAGCCTGCCTTATGCTGCATCCGCCGCTGCCGTCTTATACAGTGATATTTTCCACTGATTCAAACTACCCATGTCTTTATATCGTCTATGCATTTATCACAGCAAAAATAGCCAGTGCCCAAATACAGGTAGGCCTGGCTGTTTCTAAAGCTATATGCAACTGCCGTGAAAGACATAGCGTTATTCATGGTACGGCTCCTTGCAGAACTGAAATTTAAAATAAGATAAACATATACTATACCGAAATTGTTTCCTTGTCAAGGACTTTTGTATACCATCACCAGCTCGGCGGAATGGCCGTTGTGACGACGCGGAATGTATAGCCCTGGCTCTTGAGCAGTTTAATGAGTCCCGGCAAAGCTTCTACCGTCGCCTGATGGCCACTGGCATCATGCATGAGAATGACCAGGTGGCTGTGGAGATATGGCCGCAATGCCAGCTGCTTCTTAATATTTTCTATTTCTTTTCCAGCTGTTTTACCCGTCCCATCGGCATCTCCCGTCAGGGCATTCCAGCCTACTTCGATATACCCTTCCTGGTTGAGAGCCTGCCAGAACGCCTTGGTAAAATGTCCCGATGTGCCACCCGGCGCACGGCTGATAATAGGACGCACGTGGATGACATCATAAATCAGACCGGCCGTCTGATTGACTTCATCCATATAGGCTTTAGGCGACGCATACAGTTTCTTATAATCATGGCTGTAGGAATGGATGCCGATGGCATTGCCCGATTCATAAATAGCCTTCACGACGTCGGGATACCGTTCTACATTATTACCGGTCAGAAAAAACGTAGCATGAATCTGTTCGTCTTTCAGGATTTTCAGTATTTTTGTCGTATTTTCTTTATTCGGCCCATCATCAAAGGTTAGATAGGCCACATGATCCCCATAATAATAATCCCTGGTCGTACCGTATGTCAGAGGAAGACCTTTGTCCTTACGCTGCTGTACCGTATAATGATCATACACAGGCAGGTCATTATCGACAGCTGGCAGAGTAAAATCATCTCCCACAAATGCCACATCGGGGTGAGATATGGCAGCAGCCTGTTGTACCTCCGGTGCTATATGTCCGTGATGATTATACAAAAACCATCCACTACCTGCTAACACACATATGGCCAATAAACCAGTTATTATTCTTCCCTTCACGTTCTCTACTCCTTACCTTTTGATTCCATTCCTTACCTTTTAACAGATTTCATCGTCAGGCTGTTCTGACGGCTGAATCCCTTCCACGCTTTTTTAATCAATATGCGCATCATATCTATAGTCAGCTCCCGGCGTTCCTGCTCAGAACAAGGGCCGAAATTTTCAAAATCCAGTTCTTCGCTGACCATGTGAGCCACATTTTCTCTGGCCTGCAGTCCTTTGGCAGACAATTCCTCACTAGCCTTTTCTGCAATAGCTGCTGCACCGGGACGACCGCCGACGACAATCCGCCACTGATCTTCTCCCATAGTGACAGCGCCAGTCAGATATGGCTGCTGGCCCGTCTCACTTCTGTAGGCCATATACGCGGTATAGACGAACTCCCGGGCAATCACGATTTCTGTGATTAATTCCCCCATAGGAGGACACGAAAGATAATCCCGCAATTCCATACGCCCTTTGTCTTCCAGGACCACATCGACAGTCAGGGACAAGAGAATAGGAAGCAGCATGGAAAAAGGCTGTTTGGAAGCAATCAGGCCACCCAGCGTTGCCCTCTGTTTCAGTTCCCGGTCCGGTACCTCTCTCAAAGATGCACATATGGCCCCTCCTGCCAGGCCCTTCAACAGTGGCGATTTCTCTATTTCTGCCATCGTCGTCATCGCGCCGACAGCGATTTCTTCTCCTCCGTCCCGGATATAGGAAAGCCCGGCATGATCCAATTCGATGGCCAGTTTATAATGAGTATCTTTACGTTTCAACTCCTGCGCACCGGCTACAAGAACTGACGATGCGACAGTCCGGTAAGCACTATACGCTTCAGCCGATGTATGGGGAGCAATGACACTATCACTCGATACCACTTGGCGCACCTCCTTTCACAACAGTTTTATTCTATTACTTTAATAGTCCTTGTGCAACATGACTGCGATGCAAATCCAAAAGAAACGACTCATGAGTACAATCCAGGATCCGCTCAATCAGTGCATCCGGCCCCAGCCTATCATAGGCTTCCAGTTCATCGGCATACAACAGGACTGGCATTAGTAATTGGATAATTATGCCATCGTCCAAAGTCAGTTCTCCCAATTCACCATCAAACTGTACCATAAGGACTCCACAAAGATCACTTTCCGTAGTGAATGGTTCGTTTGACTCTGAATTGGGAAGGATGAACCCGTAAGACATCCACAGATGATGAGCATGCGGAAATTTAGCCAGATCACGGATCATCCGAAGCGGCCAGGCAGCCTGTTCCCCCATAGAAAGAATTCGGTCATGGGCAAACGGCCAGTCAGATGGCAGCATCAGACACAGTTCACTATATGATTCCCGCACTTCGCTACTTTCCGTTCCTTCGGGATAGGTCATCGGTGTGGCACTCATCCCCAGAGTATGAATAACATAAAACGGCTCTTCTGTCGTAGGATATAAAACCTCTATATCAACAGGCAGCGGAACCGGTTCCGTATCAGCCAGGACCGTCCGTTTCCGGTTGGGAAACAACGTATGGAAGTATTGTTCCACTGCTCCGGTATATTCACGATGCAATACGGGCACCGGTTTCATTACCAGATCATTCATAGAAAAAAAATGTGTGATTTTAGGAATCGGACAACGGTCCATCGGTATCACTCCCTTATGTTCTATCTTACTATAACATAGACCGGCCATTTGTTGAACCCATCAGACGCCCTTTCCTTTTTTAGTCAGGTCTCTAATGCCGGTTTATATGGGAAAACAGATATCCGGAAGACTGCATTATCTGTACCGGTAAGTATATGCTATATATACATTATATGATGTGATATGATGTACAGATATTCATCATATCACATATACCATCTATATCGCATTACGCATTTTGTCCTTATATAGCAAACAAATATAGTCTATTTATAATACATTACAAATTATCATTTATAAAATAATATTAAGGCATGATACAGCCGTTCATTTATTTTTTAATATAAATTAAATTTTTTCATTATATTTTATTTGCATTTATTTATATTTTTAGTATTTTCCTGAAAATGTTATAATTTATTTTCACATTATGGTATTTGCAAACGAAAAAAAAAGTGTTATGATAAGGCCGTAGAGAGAAGTTCGGGGTAAACTAATTTTTCAAATGAGGTGAAGCTTTATGAACAAGTATCTTGCATCTGTAATCGAAAACGTCAAAACGAAACACGCTAATGAACCGGAATTTGTCCAGACCGTAGAAGAAGTATTCTCGTCCCTGGATCCTGTCGTAGAACGTCATCCGGAATACGAAAAATACGATCTCCTGAATCGCATGGTCGAACCGGAACGGATGTTTACATTCCGCGTTGTCTGGGAAGATGATAACGGTAAAATCCATACCAATACAGGTTATCGCTGCCAGTTCAACGGCGCAATCGGGCCATATAAAGGTGGTCTCCGTTTCCAGAAAAACGTATATCCCGGTATCATTAAATTCCTCGGTTTCGAACAGATTTTCAAGAACTCTCTGACGGGTCTTCCTATCGGTGGCGCCAAAGGTGGCGCAGACTTTGATCCCGATGGCAAATCCGATGCAGAAATTATGCGTTTCTGCCAGAGCTTCATGCAGGCCCTTTATCGTTACATCGGTCCGGACATCGACGTACCGGCTGGTGATATGGGCGTTGGCGGCCGTGAAATCGGTTACCTCTTCGGCGAATATCGTCGTCTGAAAGGCTGCTTCGAAAACGGCGTACTGACCGGGAAAGGCTTCAGCTATGGTGGATCCCGTATTCGTCCGGAAGCGACAGGCTATGGTGCTGTATACTATCTGGAAAATGTCCTCAAACACGATGGCGAAGACATTAAAGGCAAAACGATTGCCGCCGCTGGTTTTGGTAATGTTTGCTGGGGTATCTGCAAGAAAGCTGCCCAGCTCGGTGCCAAAGTTGTTACCCTCTCTGGTCCGGACGGATATATCTATGATCCTGATGGCGTCGTAACTGAAGAAAAGATCAATTACCTCCTCGAAATGCGTGCTTCCGGTCGCAACCGCGTCCAGGACTATGCTGATAAATTTGGCGTAGAATTCCATCCGGGTGAAAAACCGTGGGGCGTCAAAGTTGATATCGTTATGCCGTCGGCTATGCAGAACGACGTACATATGGAAGAAGCAAAACAAATCGTCGCTAATGGTATCCGGTACTACATCGAAGTTGCCAACATGCCGACTACTAACGACGCATTGAAATATTTGATGGAACAGCCGAACATGGTCGTTGCTCCGTCCAAAGCCGTAAACGCCGGTGGCGTTGCTACGTCCGCTCTGGAAATGAGCCAGAACAGCGAACGACTCGTATGGACTGCAGAAGAAGTCGATGCCCGTCTCCATGAAATCATGAACACGATTTATCAGAATTCTGTAGACGCAGCAGAACGCAACGGTTTCGGATATAATCTCGTAGCAGGTGCTAATATCGCCGGTTTCGAACGTGTAGCCGATGCTATGCTCCAGCAGGGTGTATTCTAAATCTACAACTTCATAACTCATGTACTATCAGGAGGCTGTCTTTTAGACAGCCTCTTTTTCATGCCGCTGCGATGCCGATGTGAGCGAGGTCATATCATACGTTATCCGGCAAAAGAACGCGCAACGCAAAAAAAGGAGACTGCATACGGGCTTCAGCCCCATGCAATCTCCTTCTTTTCCTATACAGCAGTTCACGTGCGCTTCATCATTCACCACGCCGTTCGATGATAATCCCCTGCCGATATGCCTGGAGCAGGGCCTTCAAGTCATCAATCATCTGCAACAATTTTTTGCCATTGTCCGTATCACCAATCATGACCCGTTTAGGTTCCAGTTCTACCTGAGTCGATTCGGACCCCATATCGGCATTGGTCCGCAATACTTCCTCTACATCCGTAAAGGGATAATGGGCCTTGATGCGGATTCCGTGGGAATTAAAAATCAATGTATACCCGGCAATCCCTGTCGAATTCTGATAGGCTTTACAGAAGCCCCCATCAATGCAAAGTTCCTTGCCTTCGGCCCGGATCGGACTTTCCCCTTTTTTCACTTTTACCGGCGTATGTCCGTTGATAATATGTCCCTGCGGCGAATCAATCCCGAACTCATGAAGAATCTTGATGCATTCGTCTTTATCCCGGTTCAAGCGGAAATAGGCATTTTCTGGTTCTTTCCACGTATCTTTATCGGCAATGTAACTGCGTTCAAAGGTCTTTACAATACGCCCGGACACAGGAGAATCGGGGCCGCCCCACATATACCACATATAATCCAAGCTGTCCGTATCCCTCTTGGTATAGGCGCGCCGTGCCATATAATCGGCATGATCCATAAAAGCCTGGCCCTTATACCCATGTCCATCGAAATAAATTTCTTTAAAGCTGCCATCATCGTTGAGCGGCAGGCTGCCATGGAATAATAAATTATTATTATAGCACCGGTACATAGAACCATGGCTATACAGGAACTGGATATGCCGCTGGAGCCGTTCGCTCTGCAAAAATTCCGTCTGTAATTCGGCCATGATAAGATGTTCTTCCGGAGACAGGGTATAGGGATCCTGAGGATTAAATGTCGGGAAATCCGTCGTAGTCAGTTCATATGTCCCGGAATCCAGCGTAATAGTCCCTGTTTCCAGATTGATTTTATGGAACAATAACCGGTCATCCATATTATATTCCGGATGACGAAAAATAACCTGCCCTTCCAGTTTGGATAAGATGACATTGATTGCCTTAACCATCGGTTCGATGCCATCATCTTTGGTATACATCTTCAAGGCAAACAAGGCCAGCGGGCGCAGGCTGATGCCATACCCGCTTTCCAGGATTTCCAAATTATGATATCGGATATTATTGCGCAAAACATTGGCAATACAGGCAGCACTGCCGGCGGCAGCTCCCATCCAAAGAATGTCGTGATTTCCCCACTGGATATCCATGGAATGATGATGCATGAGATTATCCATGATTTTATCTGCATGGGGCCCCCTGTCATAAATATCGCCGATAATATGCAGATGATCCACAGCCAGCCGTTTAATCAAAGCCGTCAGCGCATAAATAAAGGAACGGGTGCTCCCCGTTTCCAGAATCGTGTCGAGGATTTTGGAATGATAGACGTGACGGTTTTTATCTTCATCGGGCTGGGCATGAAGCAATTCATCGATGACGAACCGGAAAACCGGTGGCATCGCCTTACGTACCTTGGAACGGGTATACTTGGACGAAAGCAATTTGGCCAGACGAATCAGATGATGGAGCGTCTTACGGGCCCATTTGTCCGTTACCAGCTTTTTGCGGTTCATAAGATCCAGTTTTTCTTTTGGATAATAAATGAGTGTCAGCAGGTCATCCCGTTCTTCCTGACTCATGGAATTGGAAAAGAGCATTTCCACTTTTTCCCGGATAACACCGGAACAATTATTCAATATATGATAAAACGCTTCATATTCACCATGGAGGTCGCTCATGAAATGTTCCGTTCCCTTTGGCAGATTCACGATAGCCTGCAAATTGATGATTTCTGTAAACGTCGCTTCCTGGGTCGGGTATTCTTTAGCCAGGAGTTCCAGATATTTGATATATTCATCGGAATATCCAGCATAATTTTCCATTTATCGTATCTCCCCATTCTTCGGTCGTGCCGATCATGATATACAAAGTCTTTATTTATATTGTACACGAAAACCGACATAAAAATCTAGGGATGTACAGAGGATGCACAAAACCCTCACAAGACAGACTGGAAAAATCTGACTTGTGAGGGTGGTATACTATTTCATACTCCCTGTTTCCAGGTAGCGCTGCTGCCATGACAGGGCCTCTTTCAGGAGCTGTGGTTCATGCTGGCTGCCTGTTGCGGCAATAGCCCGGTCCAGATAATCTGTGAGCTGGTCTCTGTAATCCGGGTGGGCACAGTTGGCTATGATAGTCCGTGCCCGTTCGACAGGAGAAAGACCGCGCAGGTCTGCAATACCCTGCTCTGTACAGAGGACATCCACATCGTGCTCCGTGTGATCCACATGGGAGCACATGGGAACTACGGAACTGATGGCACCGTTTTTTGCCGTCGAACTGGTAAAGAAAATCGTCAGATATCCCGCCCGGGCAAAGTCCCCGGAACCGCCAATTCCATTCATGAGACGACTGCCACAGATATGTGTCGAATTGACCTGACCATAAATATCAAACTCAATAGCCGTATTCATAGCGATGGCTCCGATACGGCGGATTACTTCAGGATTATTGGAAATTTCTTGAGGCCGGATGACGATTTTTTTCTTATATTCATCAATATGTTCATAGAAATGTTTCAGCCCTTCCGGGGATGCCGAAATGGAAGCCGTCGATACGGCATCGACTTTTCCGGCATCGATGAGGGTAAACATGCCGTCCTGGAGTACTTCCGTAAAGATGGAAAGATGCTCGAAATCACTTTTTGCCAGCCCCTGAATGACCGCATTAGCCACCGATCCGACACCGGACTGGAGTGGCAGAAGATGTTCCGGCAGCCGGCCTTTTGCTACTTCATCCTTAAAAAACTGCACGATGAGATTTCCCATCTTCCGGCCGTTTTCATCGACAGGCTTAAACGACCGGGGAGCATCGGGAATATCACAGGGAACAATAGCAACGATTTTATCCCAGCCACAGGTAATATACGGCTCCCCGATACGGTCTCCTGTATGGACGATGGGAATGGGTTCACGGAATGGCGGATTGGGAACATCGTATACGTCATGCATTCCTTCCAGACTGAGCGGCTGTGTCACATTGATTTCAACGACGACTTTCTGACACACGTCAATCATAGCCGGTGTCGTCCCTACGGACGTAGTAGGGATGAGATTCCCTTCTTCTGTAATAGCTGCCGCTTCCACCACAACGATATCGGGACGCTTCATGAACTCTTCCTTGAGCAGCTGGGCGAATACACTGACGTGGTAATCGGCATAAGCCACACTGCCATCATTGATTTCGCGGCGCAGATCTTTATTCGTATGATAGGAAAACCGGCGGGAAATGCCATGTACCCGTGCCAGGGCCCCATCAATTTCATCACCGATGGATGCCCCGGCATAGAGCGTAATCTGAAAATGTTCCCGTTCTATCCGCTTCGCCAGAGCCAGCGGTACGGCTTTGGGATACCCGGCCGGTGTAAACCCCGACACGGCCACAATATCATCAGGATGAATCAGCTTCGCCGCTTCTTCGGCCGTTGTAACTCTCGAGATGTATGCTTTATTTCGTATACGATCTGAAATGTCAATCATTGCAATCCCTCATTTCCTGCATTCGATTCTATTCCTCATCATGCATAAATTAATAACATATTCCGTATGTATTTCATATATTAGTATAACACTATTCATAGCATTCTGGTACATACAGATTTCACTGCCAGAAGGATCCGGATGAACTGTTTATAAAGATTTCACGCAGAACTATTATACAAGCTGACGATAAAAAAAGCGGGGCTATCTCACAAAGCACGGTGTCTTCGTGAGATAGCCCCGTTCGTAAAGGCAAAACCTCTTGTCCGTCTTTCTTTCAACGGCTTGCTGTATTATTTTTCCGCCGCATCAAATTCTTCCTTCATCGCCTTGCACAAGTCTTCATGTTCCGCCAGACGCAATACGGTTGCCCCGATGATTTCTGCACCGCGGATGATGACCGGTTCAATGGCCTTGTTTTTGACCATATCGGCGATTTCTTTGGAATGGTCCGGATAGAACGTATCCCCCATGGCCAGATGGACGTGGAGCACCGGGCATTGATGGCTGACGTTGGCAATATCCGAGCTGCCACCGCAGTCAGGTTCTACAAAGGGCACATCCATATCCCGGAGCACGCCGCGCACGACTTCCGTCGCCGTTTCATTCCATACAAGGTCATCATATTTATACCCCAGCTGGGATACATCAAAGGTCGTTTCCGTAGCAATGGCCGCACCTTCAAAGCAATGCATCAGGCGCTGAACCACTTCGTCGAGATAGGTCCGGGTAGAATGGCGGACGCAGCATTCCACTTCAGCATAGTCTGGAATAATATTAGAAGCCGTCCCGCCATTGACGATGTACGTACCAATCCGCGTATCAGGCTTTACATGCTGGCGCATCATATCGATGGCATGGAGAGCCAGCATGGCCCCATTCAGCGCATTCCGGCCTTTCCACGGGTGAGCTGCCGCATGAGCCGTCTGTCCGTGAAAACGGATACGATAATCATCGAGGGCCAGAAAACGGGAATTAGGCGTCGTTTCACACGCTGACATATGGATCATCATGGCAAGGTCGTAGTCTTTAAAAATTCCCTGCTGGCACATGGGGATTTTACCGCCCCGCAATTCTTCATCTGGCGTGCCGATGACATCGACGGATACAGGCGGATTCGTCATGCCATGAAATGCCGCCCCGGCCAGGAAGCTGATAGCCCCGCCTGCCGAATGACCACAGCCATGGCCGATACCTGGAAGGGCATCGTATTCAGCCAGTACGGCAACCCGTAAAGCCGGAGACTCCGTCTGGCAGGCAACCGCCTTATAGGCCGTAGCCTGTCCGCTGAACTGCTCCGTCACATCCATACCGGCATCCCGGCAGGCCGCCACGTGGCGGGCACAGGCATGATATTCTTCCCCGGATAACTCGGGATCATTGGCAATCGCATAATTCAATGCAAAGGCAGCAGGAGCATACTGCTGCACCTTTTTAGAAAATTCATCATATACAGACATGATTTACTCCTTTTGTTTCAGATAAAAAGGACGGCATCTGCACAGGGACAGCCGTCCTTTTACTATTATATAATCCTTCGCCTCAACCGACAATAGCCATATAAAGGGGAATGACCACCAGTCCCAAGGCAATAGACAGAAAACTGATTTCTGTTGCATACTGCACATCGGCACCGACGGATTTCGCCACGACTGTCATTTGCGTCATAGCGGGCATACTGGCCTGCATGGTAAATACTTTCGCTGACATATCCGTAATGGGAATAAACGGCAGCAGTGCCAGTACACAACAGGGACAGACGAGGAACCGGCCGCATAAGGCACCGATGATATCCCGGTCCCAATGAATATCTCTCCAGGATATAAGACTCATTTCTATGCCGATGACAATCAGTGACAAAGGCGTTGCCATATTCCCGACATACTGGAAACTCATGACCAGGAAATCCGGCAGCTTCACGTCGAGCATAACCAGAACGAGGCCGATGAGAAATCCTTCCAGCGGCGGTGAAAACACTTTTTTGATTGTCTGCATAGAAAAAAGCGGCATATTCTTCCCACCCGTGCTGTCATTGACGATATGATACACCGCCAATGTCCAGAACATAGTTGTATTGGCCATATAATAAAGCATGACCGACGGCACACTCTTGGGACCGAACAAGGCCAGATTGACAGGCAGACCGATAAAAATTGTATTGGCAATAAAAAAACAGGTAATGAATATCCCCTGCCGGTCCTTGCGGATATGTAAGACTGCCGCCGCGATTCTTCCCACAAAATAGGCCAGGAAAATAGACGCAAAAGGCAGTACCAAATCCGGCGCAATCTGTACTAGTGAATCGTGCGTAAAATCGCGGACCATATTGACTACCATATAAAAAGGCAGAGCCACTTTCATGACAATCTTTGTCAGAAGAGCACTCGTATTGCTGTCAAACCATCCTTTGCGGGACAAAATAAACCCGATGGAAATAATAAAAATAACTTCAAAAATACCCTGCAGGCCATGTATAGCCCCTTCCATGACAACACTTCCTTCATACACCTGTAATGTGGAACATATCAAATATGATACAATTCCGGACGGCGGTCACGGAAGACGTTGATACTATGGCGGATACCGTCAATGACAGACAAATCTACGTCACTGGCAATAATCTGCTCCCGTCCGTCTGCCTGGGAAAGGACCTTGCCCCAGGGATCGATAATCATGGAACCACCACAAAATTGATACTCTCCAGCCTGACCGCAACTGTTGACAGCTACGACGAATATCTGGTTTTCAATAGCCCGCGCCTGATTCAGAATCTGCCAGTGGCCCAGCCGCGGATTAGGCCAGGCAGCCGGTACAAAAAGAATCTGCGCACCAGCCAGCGCTGCCATGCGCACCCATTCACCAAACCGTACATCATAGCAGATAATCGATGCCATTTTCACACCATCTAATTCAAAAATATTCAGATGATCTCCCGCCGTAAAGACCATATCTTCTTTTCCCGGCGTAAACAGGTGCACTTTATCATACTCTCCAACTACCTCACCTGTCTTATCTACGACAAAAGTCGAATTATACAGCTTTCCCTGTTTTTTATTGGCAACAGAACCGCCAACAATATGGACATGATACCGTTTTGCCGCATCAGAAAGAAAAGCCTTTGTTCTCTTTCCCTCTTCATCAGCCAGATCATATACGTTTAGCGGATAAAACGATGTATTCCAAAGCTCGGACAATACGACGATATCGGCCTCTGCAGCTGCTGCCGCTTCTATAGCCTGATCGGCTATATGATAATTGGCATCTACATCGCCATAACAAATAGCTGCCTGTACCGCTGCTATCTTCATAGACTCACCCCCATTAATACAAAAAATGCAAACCCGCATATTTATTATATAAGAGGCTGTCAGGCAATGCAACGGCTGATAAAAACTCAAAAATAAGAAGGCTGTAATAGAGCAGAAAAATTTCTCATTTCTATTACAACCTTCTTAATAATTAACTGTTAGACACAATATTCATAAGTGTATTATAAGATTTATTAACTTGATTTTGTATAGTGTCAAGGCCGGGTTCAATTTGACAGTAGAAGCTTTAAGGTCCTAATAAAAATGGACTTAAAATCTTTTATCAATGTGAATTTTAAATATTTAAACTCTCCTAAATTTAAAATAACCTATGATTTTTAATATGTAGATATGTATTTTTCAGGAAAGACTGCTAATCATCATTGATAAGGTATTCCACGCTACAGAAGAATCTATCTGTTGCAGAAGATTTTATAAACAAAATCCCAAAGTATATTCGTAATGCACTACAAAAACTTACGATCTGGATATTTTTCCAATCAAAAGGTAATACCTATATTTTTTTATAGGTATTAGAAGTTTTATATCATGTAGTTACTGGTACAATTTGTTTCCTCGTATAAACGTTAGCACCCGGACGGGCAATAACCGACTTACATCTTTATGGCTACGTACAGCATTACGAATCTGCGTAGACGATATGGGAATCGTTTTCCATGTACTTAATGTGTACTGCAAACCGTTTTGGCGTAGTCCTTGCAATTGTTCGCTTACTCGAACAAAGGCATCATCTGTTCTAGGCACAAATATAAATTCACATATATCTTTTAAGACATCAATCGCCTTCCACCTGGATAGGTGATAAATAATATCCGAACCTGCAATAAAATAAAATCTCACATCTTTTTCATCACAACAATGCATAAAATGTTCTATCGTTTTAGCAGTATACGGAATTGTACTGCCTTTATAATCAACCTCATATTTTGATACATATATAGGAAGATTGTCTGGCAAAGACATCTCTAACATTTGACACCGCATTTCGCCCTTTAATTTATTCTTCTTTGAGTGAATTTCTTTATCTGCAGTCGGCAAAAACACACCCATATCTAATTGATACGATTTTATAGCATTTTCCATCGTTTGAATGTGTCCATTATGAACAGGATCAAAAGCTCCCCCCATAATTCCGATTCTCTTCTTCCCCTGAAAATCTTTATCCTCACAAAACATCGATTTGTATCCTCCTTCAATATAATTTAAAAATAATAGGAATAAAATAGCAAAATATTCCCCCAATAGCAATTAAAATAAAAAACCACTTAAAAGTTGCCCGTAAAATACGATTATCTAACCCGGGCTGCTGTACTGCCGATGCTCCTAATGAAATCATCTGTGGGCTAATTATCTTTCCTACACCCCCACCAAATAGATTACCTGCTGCCAGCCATGCTTCGGATATTCCAAGGGCCTCTGCGGTAGCAGTCTGTAGATTTCCAAATAATGCAGAAGAGGTTGTGGCACTCCCTGTTACGAAAGATCCCAACCCCCCAATTAAAGGGGATACAAATGGATAAAAGCCTCCGGTTGCAACAACCATAAACATAGCTATAGTCCGGATCATTCCACTATAATTCATAATAATGGCAACAGCCATGACAGAGCATATCGTTACAATCATACTCCAATTTTTATAAATAGCTTTAAAAAAGACTGAAATCTGTTCCTTGATGCTCATTCCTTGGATAAGTCCACCAATAATAGCGGAAATCATTATAACATCAGCACTATTTGTTAACCAATTAATAGTAATGCTCGATGGATTGATTCCGTTATAAATTGTAAATACTGATTTTACAGACACTAACATATTATGAATAAACGGAAAAAGCCGGGATGTCACGGTCAGCAAGACAAACATGATGATAAATGGACTCCATGCCCGTATCCCCTGGTACAAAGTAAAGGCTTTTTTTTCAGTCTTATCCATTTTTTCCTCGACATAAAAAAGTTTAACAAAAAGAATGGTAAAGACCATAGCGCTGATAGAACCAGCTACATCTGGAAGTTCTGGTCCTACAAAATAAGCAATACAAAAAGCTGGAACAGTAAAAGCCAATGAAGAAATAGTTGTAATGACAAACATATTTCTTATAGATTTCCACCCATCCCCACAAATATAAATCATGACATATGGTGTAAGAAATAATGGCAATAATTCTATTATAATTACATTCGATGATAAGATATCCGCACTAATACCAGTTACCTGTGATGTGACCAATGTAGTAACTCCGACCGAACCAAAGGCAGTAGTCATAGTTGTCATAATCAATAAAGAACCAACAATACGAACTGGATTCATTCCAATACTAACCAAAATTCCCGCCGGGACTATGACTGATGTACCAAAACCAGCGACGCCTTCCAAAAAATTACCAAATCCAAAACCAATAATTAGCAAAAGAATCAATTTGTCATCAGTAATATGCAATAACATCTTTTTTATATTTTCCAGTTCACCCGTTTGCTCTGTTAATTTAAATGTAAAGAGTGCCGCAAAAATAACTGTAAGAATAGGCCAGATTCCATCAATAATCCCTTCAACAGTTGCTGTAGCTATATTACTGATAGATAACCCAAACCATAGAAAACCTGCTGTCGCAGATAAAATATAAGCAATGATACAGGAATACATACCACTAACTTTGAAAAAACCCAAAGCAATAACAAACCAAAAAATAGGTACTAATGCAATGATAAAATCCGCCATAGTATCATCCCTTCTACCTTCTTTTAGTATTAAAATATTTAGATAGATAGAATGGTGGAATAAAAATTTATTCCACCATTCTATAATGTAAATATTAAGATTTACATTGCTTACATAATTTTAATCAGTTGCAGAATTCTTTTTAAAATCCTGTCTTTCAACAATAAGAGAAACAACTACCCCAACCACTAAAGCCCAAAATGCACATCCAATGTGTAAAATAGAAATTCCTGATAAGCCCACACATAATGCTGCAAAAGAACCAATTTTAAATTTTCCAGAATAAAAAGCAGTCTTTAAAGAATCAATTAAAACATTAATCATTGCTAGCCCAGCCAATGTTCCAACTAACGTCGCCGGAATCAGATTAACAAAGCTAATCGCATAGGCAGCAAAAAGCCCAAAGATAGCAAAAGTAATGCCATTTACAACAGATGCAACATATCGGCCATCTTTTTCACCCGCTTCACTAGATGCACATATAGCAGTCATCGGTCCTGCAATATTAGCATTATGGGCACCAAAGATACCTGAAATGATTCCACCAATTCCTGAAGCAATGGTCATTACATTAGCAGGAACTTTATACCCGGCTCCTTTTAATACCCCCATTGCCTGTGCATTTTCTGCTCCCATAACTAATACTGCCAATGGGATGGAACAAGATAAAACCAGTTGGAAGTTAAATTCAGGAGCGACAATTCTCGGAGCGATAAAGGAAATATCCCCTATATTTCCACCAAATCTTCCTGTAAAATAAGCTAAAATAACTCCCACTATTAAAGCCGATAACACACCTGGTATTTTTTTAAAAAATACCGGCACTATAAGAAAAACAAGGAAACATGCACCACAAACTAATGGATCCGTATTAATGCTTTTAACTACACCTATTCCAAATTTCATCATAGCGCCAGCAACCATGGCCATAACAATTTCTAAAGGTAAAAAATCCATGATTTTACCAATCAATCCGGTTAAACCAATTACCAGCACAATAACTCCGGCGATAATAAAAGCAAATGCAGCTTCATTAAATGAATATCCGGCTAACGCGGTCCCCATTAACGTAGCCCCTGGAATAGAATATGCTCCTGAAATCGGCATTTTATAGTACGTTGCCAGAATAGCACCTAACAATCCGCCAAAAACATAGATACCAAACACCCAGGTAACAATATCTGCCAGAGTAAATCCCGCTTCATTGCCTGCTGCTATAACAATCAGACACGGTCCCGTACAACCAAAAATAGTAGATACAAGGCCAGATCCAATCGTTTGACTATTCAGATATTTTGAAATATCCTTTATGCCTGATTTAAAACCAGGGCCCTTTTCTATTAACTCCATAGTTAACACCTCTTATTTTCACCTTGGTTAATTGTATTCTTAATTACGATTAGTAAAAAGGAATCACCTAAATTGATGAAATATTTACACCTCTTTATAGGTGATTCCTTTTCTTCACACTATATTTCTATAAAGTATTTACTTTTTCTTTAATTTATCCAGTACGGAAATATCTACACCTCGCTGGCCAAACCATTTCGGCATTAAGACCTCATCTACTTCTTTAGAGACTTTAGGAGCCCATTCAATCAAATCTTCTGCCAACGATTTAGAACAATTTAAACCACCCATTGCACCATCAAAAATGATGACCTTATCCGTCCCCGTTACTCTATAAGCGAAATTCATGGCATCTTCTGTAGTTTTCGAAACAACAGCATAGTCCATATAATGAATGTTCATCGGTTCCATATCAAATAGTTTAGCTTGTTCTTCTCCAACAACAATGGTCGGAATATGTGACGAGAAAAATGCTGATGGATATCCTGTCCATGCATAATTGTGAACACACATTTTAATGGCAGGATTTAAAGGTGGAATACCTTCAAGCAACGGCTTACCATCTTTGCCATAAAAGGCTTCCGTATACCACGTATAGGGGGGCAAAGGCGTACCTTCCATGTCATATAAATCCTTATTAGCCCCTGTAAAATTAGCATAAATTACGCCTGCGGAAAATACATATGGAACAGGGCACGGAAAATCAAGTACAGCTATACATTCTTTGATTTTTCCAAATAAAGTCATAATTTTACCATAGAGCTGGCATCCAATAAATGTAGCACGATCATTGATATTATAAAGATTATTATCTGCGTCAACTCCAATAACACCATGCGGTCCTACTGTCATAAAAGCCCCAAACGCAAATTTCTTTTGTACAAATTCAGATTCAAAAATAGCACGGGCTGTAAAATTAGCTGCACGAGGTCCTAAATTCTGATGATAGGTAGATCTGGATTCCAACCGTGCATAAGACATAGAAAACGGTTTTACAGCTTTATCAACCTGCCGATGAAAATGTACTTCACGAACATCCGTATGGTGTACATGTACTATCCAATCCGCATCATAAACAGCTTTAATACCATATAGTGTGCCGATTTCCGTTTCAATTGGAATACCTTCATCAACAGGGCAAACCCCTCTAGCCTTACCTTTACCATAATATTCATCAAGTCCATACCGCTTGATATACTCTTCCGTTTCACGGAAACGCATACCGACACCAGCACGAAGACGAATATTATCTGTACCGGTCTTTTCATGAATAATATCTCGTACGGCTTTTAACAGGAGCGCATATGGCTGACCTCCAAATAGGGTAAAACCGTGATGTGAGGCTAATACATTGACACTGTCCGTCGGTTTAATCATGGACATATCAACTTTTCTCAGACTTTCTTTAGCCATTTCATAAAATTTATCCAGTGCGTCCGGACCTCCTGGATATACGACATCTGGCAATTCGGGAAACAGTTCCGGTAATCGCAATGAACACATCCCTGGCATTTCCGCTACTCTTTTTTTGATCAAAGAAGGATCAATGCCATACTGAGATGGTTTGGGCGCAATTGGCATAATAGGGTCATGAATAAATTGGGATTTTTCCATAATTATTTCCCTCCTTTAGCAATTTTATCCAGTAATTCGCGGTCTTCATCAAAATAAAAACCCCGGCTATTATATTTACGTTTTACATCTTCTGGCAAATCCCAAGCTGTAGGAGTCAGGCCATACCACTGCCATCCATTAGGATCAGGATGCAGTTCGATTCCAGCAGCAGTCAATAAACGAAGAATAGGTTGGATGCATTCAATAGTACATCCAGTTCTGATACCTGTTGCCAGTGAAATTTCATCAGGCGTTTTGCATCCATCAAGGATAGCTGCCGCTACTTCTTCAGCACGGACGCCTACACAATAGCAAAGAACCTGTTCCGGATTAAAATGAGCCTTTAAACATAAGTCTTTAATCTTTTGCGGATCAAATTTTGATACATCCACGCCCACTGTTTTAACTTCACTGCGTTTAACCATTGTAATTGCATAGAAGGGACACCGGTCAGCACAATTTGCACATCCCATGCATTTCGTCGAATCTGATGTTGCAATACGATTTTCTACATGAATAGCATATACCGGACAAACTTTCTCACATGTTTTGCATCCCTTACACTTTTCCGGATCAACCTGTGCCATAATGGTAACTTGTTTCATGTTTTTACACCTCTTTACATACTAAGAAATAATTTTATAAATATTTATACATGTCAAATTATTCAACAAATTTGACTGTTGCAGACCCCATATTGGTAAAGCTTGCAGTCACGCAATCGCCGGCTTGTACAGGAATGGCTGCAGTAAATGCACCTGCCATAACAAGACTTCCTGCTTTTAATGGAATATGGAAGTCAGCCAGCATATTCGCCAGGCATGCTACAGAAGCAACAGGATTGCCCCAAACCTCTGCTGCTGCACCACTATTAATCAATTCTCCGTTCTTTTCGAGAATCATACCTGTAGTCCGCATGTCAATATCTTTCAACCTGGAGAAGTTACTGCCACACATAATACGTGCTGAAGAACCATTATCAGCAATGGTATCTGGTAATTTTATTTTCCAATCTTTAATGCGGGAATCGACAATTTCTATCGATGGCATAATAAAATCAGTAGCTTCGTACACATCAGCAATTGTAATTCCTGGTCCTTCTAGCGTTTTATTGATATGAAATGTAATTTCACCTTCAACTTTTGGCTGAATCAATTCGCTCATATGACAAACTTCGCCTTCTGTTAAAAGCATCGTATCAAATAAGTGTCCATAATCCGGCCGATCAACGTGCAATAATTCCTGCATTGCCTTACTTGTCAATCCGATTTTTAATCCAACCACTTTTTCACCTTGTTCAATACGGCGTTTTACATTAGCCAATTGAATTTGATACGCATCTTCTACCGTCATTTCCGGAAAATCATCTGTTAACCGTCCAATCTGACTTCTCATCTTTTCTGCATCAAACAATTTTTCTGCTAATTTCAAATAATCCATAATAAACTCCTCCTCTAACAATAGCTATTAGTGATGATGAATTTTTGTTTTCCATTTATTCGCTAGAACACCTGCTAAACATTCTGCCAAGTGCACTTTATCCCAACTTTCACGTAACCCTTTTATTAAAACAGGCATTGCCAGTTCAACTTCATCATGCGGACCTGGCAAGGAAACCATTGTACTTAATCCTTCCACCCCAACGCCAATGCGAACTCCATCCTTTACATGACGGCCTGTGCCTTTTTTAAATTTAACAATATATGGAGTTGCCGCCGTTTCATCGATGGAATGAATTGCTTCTACCGTCTTATCTTTATCTTCAGCACCAACACCACCACTTGTTACGAGTAATCCGAAACCACGGTTTAAAGCGTCTTCAAGTTTTTCTTTTATGTCGTATAAATCATCCGACATAATTTCTCCTATTGTCACCTTATATCCTTCATTCTCAAGTAATCGTTTTATATACGGTGTATTGGTATCTTCTATTAGTCCCTGCTGTAATTCAAAACCTGTTGGAAATACAATTGCGCGATGCAATACATTATTTCTGATTTCCGAAGTCATACTATCTACTGTATTCAACAGTTCTTTTTCTTGCTCATCACTGAGATTGGCACAAATTTGACCTAAAATCCCATTAGAATGGATATATGTATCTTCATATAAAGTGACTCCCTGTATTTCCTGCAAAGCATTCAAAATAGCTTTTTCCTTGCCTAAAAAGTTTTCCTGTGGAATTTCCTGCACTAAAACATCAAATGTGATATGTTGCGGGCGAACATCAACAACCATAACTTCTCCTTTTTGGAGTCCCAAAACGCCAGCAACAGTATCCGCCAATTCCGTCAGATTTACATCATTTAATGTAATGTGATTTATCCATAATTCAGTTTTTTCCAGAAGATTCATACTCATAATGCGACTTCCTCCTGCACAACGTCTAATTTCATGTCCAACAAAGGAGCATCAACAATCTCTTTTCCTATACATAAGACATCAATCGGTTCATTGATTAACTCAGGAATATCTCTGATTTTAATTCCCTTCGCGAATCCAATGACAACTTTACCTGTTTTTCCATACTTAAGCACGGTCTCATAACAAGAACGCACATCCTCCAGTCTGCCAGTATCAATCATCAAGGTATGGCAATTTCCCTCCAAAGCCATTTTTGTCTCTTCCATAATGGATCCTGTCAACCCTTTTATCTGCATTACTATCTTAGAATCGGGAAATGATTGACATGCTTGTATAGCTGCTGGGATAGAACCAAACATGCGAATAAAATTTTTATCAATATAAATCATTGGCTGACTACAAATTCTAAATGTTGCTCCGCCTGCTACAACTGCCGAGCGCACCAGATGTTTAATCTCCATAGGCATTTTTTTCCACGAACCCGAACAAATAACAAAGTGATGATCAGCTAATTGAACAGCCGTAGAAGCAGCTGTAGCAATTCCCGATGCTTTAGACAAGGTACCTATTAAACGTTCTTCAGCAATTGCAATTTGTTTAGGCGTACCCGTTAAATGTGCAAATACCTCATTATGGTTTAGTAAATCTCCCTCTTCTTTGCATATTTTTAAATTAATGCCAATTTCCTCAGCCACTTTATACGCAGCATTAACTCCTGAAAGCACTCCACATCGTTCAGCAGTTAATACTGCAGAAAAATTTTTTTCTTTTATTTTAAAAAAAAGAGTATCTCTTATATCATTCAATTTTTTCCCTTCTTTTCTGTATCGTGATTATGAACATAGGCCAAGCTATGCATTTTATTCCTCGTCTATATGTCTTCTTGTAATTAAGTATAATACGATTTTATTCTTCAGAAAATTTATAAACTTTAAAAGAACTTTTAATTTTTTTTATAATAAAATGAAAAAGCATCCTTTAATACAAAGGACGCTTTTGTTTAATTCTTTTCTTTTTTATCTTTAATATACATCTTTGTGCATTTTATAAATGCATTAGCCGCATTTGAACAATCATTAAATGATTTAACAGCCAATATAATATCCGTCATTAACGCAGGAACCAAAGGCCTAGCAACTAATCCTGGATGCATCGGACTATTAAAATCCCATAACATCTTAGTTACAATGCAAATACTATTTGTTTCTTCAATCATATGCAGCATAATGTAATTAGAATTCGAGGTAAAATTAGATACCGTTTTAATATTCTCTTGGTTTAAATATTTTCCAGCTGCAAAATCATATCCATGAGCGGATTTATACATCAGTACTTCTTCATTTCTCAACTGTTCAGCAGTTATTTTATCTTGAATAGCTAAAGGATGATTTTTAGAAAAAACAGCAACATATGGATGTCTTTCCAAATTTATCCATTCACAGTCAAAATAAGGAGATCTTGTAGTAATAGCAATATCTGCAACCTCAGATTGAATCCAATCGGCCATAATCTTAGGACTGTTTTCTTCCAAAATTTCTACTTCAACTTTTGGATGTAGGCGACGAAAGGTTTGTACTATAGGTAAAATCAAAGAACATGTAGTACTAGAAAATCCAACAATGCGAAGTTTTCCCGCATTATATCCTTTAACTTCTTCAAATTTTTCCTCCAACTTCTCTTTCATGTTGATAGTTTTTAAAATATATGGATAAATAGCCTGCCCTTGTTTAGTTAATTGCACCCCACGATTACTTCGCTGTAATAAGTTAACCCCACACTCTTCTTCTAATGCATTCATCATTTGTGATACACCAGATGGAGTATAACCTAATTCATTTGCAGCCGCAGCAAAACTGCCTTTATCAATAACTTTCAAAAGTACTTCGTATTTTCTAATATCCATAATTATTCCTCTAAAAATATAACTTTATACATATGCTACGCTCTAACTAATGTTTCTGCCGTCGCTTATATGCGACAAAATTACTAAAAAAAATTTCATTGACTTCATCATAATTTAAATCCAATAATCGCGCAATATAATCAGCTTCTCCAATTGTAAATTCTGATCCAGTATCATTCATTTTTCTATAAAAAGTGGATCTATCAATTCCTATTTTCTTAGCAATTTTTTCAATATTCCATCCTTTTTCTAAGATTTTAACCTTTAACATATTTATATTAACCATATTGCCGCTCCTTTTTGTCGCATTTTTGCGATTATTCAATTACAGTATATGCATTAAAAACAACTCTGTCAACATTATGCGTCATCATTATCGTTCCACTTACATATCTCGTTGCAAGTATGCGAAAAAAATTGTATCATAAATTTATAAAGAGAGGTGTATAATAGTGGAGATTGGCGATCGTATCAAAACACTTCGTAAAGAAGCAAATCTTACAGTAGATGAATTAGCAAAAAAAATAGGTAAAAATAGAGCCACTATTTATAGATATGAAAATGGAGATATAAAAGATTTACCCATTAGCATTCTTGAATCATTAGCAATTGCATTAAATACCACACCTGCTTATTTAATGGGTTGGACAAAAGGCGTTACCCAAGAATCTCTGTTCTCTCAAGTTTATATAAAATTATTGGAAAAGAATCCAGACTTATATGATGCAATAAGGCTGTATACTGCCCTTGACAATCTAGATAGAAGTGAAATACGTGGTGAAATGAAAGGAATGTTACATGCAAAAAAATATTATTTAATAAAGTAGAAATATCTAGTTGCATCTATGAACTCACAAAGTTCTCCCCCATCTCATTTTATTTTAATGTGCTTGTTCTTTATAGTATAATAAAATTCTGGAAATCCCTGTCTTCCTATGCTATAGTAGTATCGAAACAATAGATGGAGGAATGGGACATGGCAAAGGTGAAGAAGAAGAATGTCATGCGCATTTTGGATAAGCATAAGATTGTGTACGATATTAAAACATATGCCTATACAGAAGACGATTTATCAGGCATCCATGCGGCGGCTGAGCTTGGAATGGACGCGGCCCGGTTATTCAAAACACTCGTCGGTAAGGGTAATAAAACGGGAATCGTCGTATTCTGTATCCCCAGTGACAGGGAACTGGATTTGAAGACAGCAGCTGCTGTCAGCGGTAACAAACATGTAGAACTGCTCCATGTCAAAGACCTGCCCGGTGTCACTGGCTACATCCGTGGCGGGTGTTCTCCCATTGGCATGAAAAAACAATTTCCAACGTATATTGATACATCTGCTGAGAATTTTGATACCATCAGTATCAGCGCCGGTCAGCGTGGAATCCAGGTACTATTGCCTGCCTCCTGTATCTGTTCGGTTACCGGCGCCGGTATAGCCAGTCTGACAGCAGATTATGGGGAGGCAAAGAACGATGAGTAATGACAAAATGCAAGATTGGCTCCAGGAGCTTATGAAGTGTGATGCCTGCAAATTACGCCATGAAGGGAACCGGGGGCCGACGCGCTATTCCGGAGATCCCGATTCACCGCTCATGTTCGTCGGCGAAGGACCTGGCGGCGTCGAAGATGAATACGGCGTTCCCCTCGTGGGCCCATCGGGCCAGCTCCTCGATAAGGCTCTGTGGAGTGTCGGTCTGACCCGGGACCATGTATATGTGACCAACATTGTCAAATGCCGTCCCAAAAATAACCGGACCCCGACCCTGGAAGAAGGGAAGGCCTGCGCCAATATTCATCTGGTGCAAGAAATCAAACTGGTACAACCAAAAGTCATCGTCTGCCTCGGTAAAGTAGCCTTCCAGTATTTCTATGGTCATACGGCCAGCATCATGCACAACCGGGGAAAATGGTTTACCTGGCATAACATCCCGATCATGCCTACCTATCATCCGGCGTTTCTCCTGCGTCAGACCGGAAAAGACCTGGTTGAATCCAAATGGCAGGTATACTACGATTTCAAGGCTGCCGTAGAAAAAGCCGTAGCAGCCGAACCGGATTTCACCTATAAAAGTGAGGAAAAGCCAAATCTCCTTGCCCAATACGAAAGTCTCCGGGAAAGTCGTCATTTCTAATTCCCCCCGGCATCTCATACTCATTTCTAAATCAAAATAGGTTGTCTCACAAAGCAACGTGGCTTTATGAGACAACCTATTTTTATCTTACCTTCTGCCGGAAGTGGTCAAATCGGGACACCTTGACAGCTGGTTTTATTGTATATTTATTCCTGAACGAAATCGCCTGTCATATCGACGAGTTTGCCCGGATTCATGATGTTATTGGGATCCAGTGCTTTCTTGATTGCTTTGATGACATGGAGTTCCGGAGCCGGCGTGCATTTAGCAAATTCATCCAGTTTCTTGAAGCCAATGCCGTGTTCACCAGACATCTTGCCGCCGAGAGCATATACACGGGGGAACAAATCGCGATGGAAAGCTTTGATTTTGTTGAACCATTCTTCCGGAGAAAGGCCTTCTTTGTTCAGTGGCAGAACATGGATATTGCCATCACCGATGTGAGCAACGGTTACGCAATACAGGCCGTATTTTTCTCGGAGTTCCGGAATCTGTTTGGTGATATCGGGAATCTTATCGAGAGGTACGACGAAATCTTCCGTCTGGAACATTTTATCGACATCACGGGCTGCTTCGGCAAACTGTTTGCGCAGCGTCCAGATACGTTTATCGGCTTCGAATTCGTCGATAGAGCCATTATTTTCCGCCAGGTCACAGAGCAATTCCATCTTGCGGTCCGATTCTTCTTCGTTGAACGATTCTACCGTAACGATGACATAGTCGCATCCTTCATCAACATGAGGCATCTTCATATCGAGGAATTTACAGGTCATGACCAATGCTTCGTTGTCCATAAATTCGATACTGGTCGGATCAATACCAGCTTTCAGAATCTTATTCGGCAGGGCAAAGGCTTCATCATCAGTCTTGAATACACAGACCATGTTGAATACGTAGGGAGCCTGAGGATAGAGTTTTACCGTAACTTCTGTGATAATGCCCAGGGTGCCTTCAGAACCGGCATAGAGCTGTTCCAAGCAAAGGCCGGTAGAACTCTTTTTCAGACGGGAACCGGCTTCTACAACTTCACCGGTCGGTGTGACGACTTTCAGGCTGTATACCTGATGACGGGTCGTGCCGTATTTTACGGCCTTGTTGCCGCCGGCATTATTGGCTACGTTGCCGCCAATCTGGCTGCTGTCAGCGCTGGAAGGATCGCCGGCATACAACAGGCCGTGGCGGGCAGCTTCACGCTGTAAATCCCCAGTGATGACGCCAGTCTGGCAGACGGCATACATGTTGTCCGGATCGAGTTTGAGTATTTTATTCATCCGTTCCAGTTCGACGACGATGCCGTGGTATACGGGGATAGCGCCGCAGGCAACACCAGAACCAGCAGAACGCGGAGTAATAGGAACGAGGTATTTATTTGCCAGTTTGACGATTTCTACGACCTGTTCCGTAGATTCTGGGAAAACGACAACTTCCGGTTTGCTGAAATAATGAGAATTGCCTTCTTCGTCTGTCTGATAGGCTACGAGGTAATCTTCATCAGTCTTTACCTGTTTAGGGCTCATTACGCGTTTCAGTTCTTCTACCAGTTCGGGTGTTACGGGATTAAAATGTGCCATGAGGAACACGACCTTTCTGTAATTTTGTAGTGGAATGTGCGACCAGAATGTCTATTAATTATTTAAGTTCACCCTTACAGCTCTTAGGCCATAGCCGTCGTGAACTTGATGTTTGACAGTATATCACGATGGCAACGTTTGTAAAGCCCTGATTTTTCTGCAAAAAGGTCTGCCTGAGGCAGGATAAACCCCATAATTTCAACACCTTTTACGTTTAACGGGCTGCTTAAAATTTGCTATATACTATTTACGAATTGTTATTATTCTTTTAGGTTATCGTACCGCTTGCTTTATTATTCTATAATAGGCCAAAATGAGAGAAAATAAGAAAAATCTGACTATCTGGTTCCATAGCATGCTTAATATGTTATGAAGATAAATTTTATAAAATCACTTTTTTCTCTCTTGACTTCTTCTCCCATGGTAGCGTATAATACGCATCAAGCAAACAACCAAACAGTGTTGATTGGGAAAAGTACTTACAGACCCTGACAGTACAGAGAACCTGCTGCACGGTGAGAGGCAGGATGTAAAGACTATAAGGAATATCACCCAGGAGCTGCCAGCTGAACGCATCGCAAGTAAGCGTGGCCGATTGACAATCGTTACCTTGTCCGGCATTGAACGTCAGAGAAATCTTTCGGTGATGTCAGTAGAGTGGTCGTTCACGACAATAAGAGTGGTACCGCAGAGCTATAGCGCTTTGTCTCTTTCTAAGAGGCAAAGCGTTTTTTTTACTCCAGGTAAAAGCAATCAGCCGTTTGTTATTTGCAGCAATCTTACATTTTTTATTCGGAGGTATGTAATCATGATGAATTTTGTTACAAAAGTAAGCGGTTTCGTAGGCAAGAATCTTACCTGGCTCGTATTGCTCACTATCGTGGGCGGCTATTTCGTTCCCTCTGGTTTTACCTGGGCCGTCAAAAATACGGTCTGGCTCCTGGGCATCGTCATGTTCGGCATGGGTATGACACTCCATGCATCAGATTTTAAACTCGTCCTTCAGCGTCCCCGCGAAGTCCTAGCCGGAACGGTCTGCCATTACACCATCATGCCTCTCGTCGCCTATGCGTTGGTCATGGTTTTTGGCCTGACTCCAGAACTGGCCGTCGGTATGGTTCTCCTCGGCTCCTGCCCGAGCGGCACGGCTTCCAATGTCATGAGCTTCCTCGCTAAAGGCGATGTTCCTCTGGCTGTTTCCATCACGACCGTATCGACACTGCTCGCTCCTGTCATGATGCCCTTCCTCGTCTGGGCACTGGCTGGTCAGTGGGTTACCGTTTCCTTCCTTTCTATGGCCATGACGGTCATGAAAGTCATCCTCGTACCGCTTGTCCTCGGTTTGCTCGTCCATCGTCTCGTCGGTGAAACTTATTTGGTACAGATGCAGAAAGTTCTCGTCCTCGTATCCGCTTTTGCCGTTCTTTCCATCCTCGGTGGTGTCGTTGCCGTCAATGGCGCAAAAATCGTTTCCCTCGGCGTCTTCATGGTCGTTCTCGTTCTCCTGCACAATCTCTTCGGTTTTGCTCTCGGGTATTTCATCACGGGAAAACTTGGCTTTGGCAAACGCCAGCAGCACTCGGTTACCCTGGAAGTCGGCATGCAGAATGATGCCCTCGCTCTTTCCATCTGCTCTATCTACTTTGCCCCGGCTGTCGCTATCCCGGCTGCTGTCGGCGCTGCTGTCCATCAGATCACAGGTTCCATGCTGGCCGGTCTCTTTGCCCGCAACATGGATAAATACGAAGCCCGTCAGCAGGCTGCTTCCATGAAAGAAGAAACAGCTCCTGCTCCGTCGGCTCATTAATCAGCTCCCCAGAGACGTTGTGACCTCGTGTCACAGCGTCTTTTTTTATTCTATATATAGGTATTATATAAGGATGAAAAAAACAGTTCTGACACCGTTTTCAAAATTCATCGGTTTTGTGAAGGAAACGAAGCCACGTCGCTACCAAATTGTCACAATCAAATCGTATACTAATAAACACAAGAAGGAGGGATACATATGAAGATAAAACGCCTTATAGCTTTATCTATTACAGCCGCAGCGCTGGCAGGTGGTGCCGCGTTTGCACAGGATACTCATTTTGATGGCTATACCCACAATCCCATAGCCATGCATAACGATCAGCAGTCTTCTTTTGGGAATCAGAAAAGAGACTTGAAAAAAGAAGAACAAATCCGTAAGAAACGCGAACAGGAAGAAAAAAAGCGCATCGAACGGGAAAGGAAAGAACGTCAGCGGGCAGAAGCAAACCGCAAAAAGAAAAAGACCTACAAAAAACCGATGCCAAAGCCAAATGACCAGCATCGGCAAAATCAGCAAAACTGGCCTCATTTCTAACAGGCCTCACCACATGAGGGGGAATATATCATGAAAACGTGGAAACACTATTTAGCTATTACAGCCGTAGCCACCGCCTTGATGGGAGGCGCCGCATTTGCACAACAGGCACCGCAGAATGCGCCCTGGCTGTACAGCCAGGACCAGCAACAGGTACAACCGGTACAGCGGGGGCAGGACGACCACAACCGTCAGCAGCCAGGCATAAACCAGCTGTCGGATAAACAGCAGTCGAATGATACAAAAAATCAGAAGAATCTCAAAAAAGAAACTGCCCCCAAAAAACAGGCGGTGACAAAAGACAAAACAAAAGATATACAGAAAATCAAAAATACAAAAGAAACCGCCTCTCCTTATCAGCAGAATCAAACCCAGACATACCGCAACTATGCACCGGGCTATAACCGCTGATACCATGTATGACACCCCTGTTTTGTAAAGGTTTGAAATTCGGGTCTTTACAAAATGGGGGTTTACTGTTAAACTAATACAGTACCTATTATATGTTATATGCGGGTGTAATTCAGTGGTAGAATACGAGCTTCCCAAGCTTGGTACGAGGGTTCGATCCCCTTCATCCGCTCCATACGATGAGACGGCCCCATGAAGCGATATGTGCTTCATGGGGCCGTCTGTTTTCTATTCTTTCTTTTACAGTTATAAAACAACATCTATTGAGAAATGCGCTTAACCAAATATGTTTCAACAGTATGGCAAAAATCAAGTGCCTTATCATATTGTTTTTTTTGCTTCTAATTGTGAAACAATAAAAAAGTCAGCATAATCCGTGTTATTGCGAATCTGAAATGCCTGGCTAAGGTATTTAGAATACATTTTTATCAAAAATTCCTGTTTTAATATATTCCTTTTGGAAATAAGAAATAACTCCAGCATGTTTTTTAAAATCTACACCATCCAGAGCCAAAACAGCTCTGACTGCTGTAAACATTGCATAATAAGATCTGCTAACAGAATCTTTATAACTCCTGCATTCCAGCAAAATAGAAGCAGCATGTAATTTTTCTTTCGCCATGTTTAACCTGTATCTCATTAACTCTACCGGTTTTCATGCAACTACATTCACTCCCTCTTTTTTTATATTACGATAATAAGGAATATCATCTTGGTATTTCATATATTCGTCATAGGGGATAACTGCAGGAGAAATAATTGTTCCATATTCAAGCTCTAAATCAGCAGAAATATCCCACACTTTTTTTAACTTTTCCTGTAAATCCAGCCGTTCTCCATGTACAATGGCCACTAAATCAATGTCTGAATCTTCCGTATTATCCTTTCGTGAATAAGATCCATATAGTAGAATCTGATCAATGGCATCCCCAAAAGCTTGGTAATATGCATCTACCACGGCCTTAATAATTTTTTTTAATTCTATTTCTGAGCACATGGTATCATCACCTTATTAAAAAATCCAAGATAAATCTTGCCTCTTTAAAATCATTGTAACAAATATACCGGGTTTGTACAATATAAATGCACTTATCACCTATCCCGCAATTATGTTCACTGATTATAAAGTTCCGGTACATCGCATGTATACTTTTTCTGCAAACTCCCATCTATAAATGATACAACGAAAGGGACTGTCCATGCAACACAGTCCCTTTCGTTTATATCCTTATTTCTTTTTACTCGTCTTTGGCGCCGTTTTGATGACAACGTTGCGGCCATCTTTGACGACTTCCAGGGAAATATCCCCTACACCGTCTTTATAATAAGCCATCTTGATATCGAGAAGAATAGCTCCGACCTTTTTTTGCAGATCATCGGTAAAAAACTGCTTGCGGAAATCTTCCGCCGTCTGCTGAGAAGCTTTCTTCTTTACGACAGGCCGCCGGACCACCGTTTCTTCATCGTCCCAGTCAGCGGTTTCAAAGGTTACTTCTTCTTTTACTCCCTTGAACATGTCCTCCAAAGAACGGTTCTTGGGAATTTTATGTTTTGCCATGCAAATTCACTCCTTATATGCCAAAAGGCGCCAAGATGGCGCCTGGGCAGTTATTTCTTTTCATCCATCTTATCAGCTGCTTCACGCATGCTGTTCAGTGTAATCTTTGAAAATTCTTCCGGCGTCTTATAGGTAGCAATCTTGGTAAAGCCTTTCTTCAAACGGCCCCGGTATGCAGCAACCACTTCGTTGTCGGCATTCATTTCGGCAATGAAGATTTCCTGTCCGTCGATGCCTACGAGGCGGAATTTGCCGCTCGGTGAGATTTCACGCCAGCTGCTGGTCGCACCATCAAACATGTATACGACACCCGTGCGCAGATTATCATAGAAGAAGATATCCTGATCATAGAACACGGCAATGCGGCCGATATTTTCTGCCTGGACGTTAATGCGCCGCGTATCGTAGTTGGCATCGGTCCGGTAAATACGATATTTATCTTTATCGACTTCCAACTTCATGTATACCACATTGGTTGCTGTCGAATACGCGACATCGACGATTTTGCTGTCCCGTGGCGCATTTTCAATGGGCGTATCGAGTTCGCGGTCCGGATAAATCGGGTTATACTGGGCAATATAAACGCCATAACGGCCGGTCTTTTCATCTTTACCATACGTCGCGAAAATAGCCAGATTCCGGTCAGGCAGCCATTCAAAGAAGGACACCTTGCGTCCATGGAGACGGATGCGTTGTGGTTCACTCTTCTGACCCGCTTCATAAATAGAAACCGTGTCATCGACAACGGTTGCCATGAACCTCTTGTCGTAGGAATAATAGGTCTGGCCATTGGGTTCGGCCCCATATCCCATTTTTTCCTGCTGATTGGTCCCACCGATCTGGAAATCCGACGTAGGCGCAAAAAGGAACTGATCCAGGTAATAATACACGCCGGCCTGGATAGCTATGCCTGCAGCAAAGGCCAAAAGCACTTTTTTCAGCTTCATTCGTTCCCTCCTACTTTACAATAAACGCCGTCGGAATCATCCGTTCTCCGAGGAGATCTGCCGGTTTGTTGACAACTTTACCATTGAGATACAATGTAGAACTGGAACCCCCATCGAGATTAGCAGCAATATAAGCACCCTGTTCGTACATGATATTCTGCAAATCCCGCAGCGTCGCGCCGATAGAATATGATGGTTGACGTCCATCGATGACCAGGAACAGGACTGTCCCGTCTTTCCGCTGGCCGATAGCCGTACGGGGGCCGACGCCCCAGCCGCCATCACCGGCGGTAATCATCTTCTGACCATTGACAATCAATGCCGGGCCAAAGGAAATCCCTTCCTGGATATCCATGGAAATGAGTTCCCCTTTACTGTAATTGCCGGCTACGAGATTGCCGTCCTTCGTAAAGCCGATAAATTCGTTGACTTCACTGTTATCAGCATCGCCACCGAGGACAAACTTGCCATCGTGGAGGATAAATCCATACGGACTGCGGCCGGTCCCGGTACCATTGGCATCATAGAACCCGCCTGCATTAATAGCCGCGACAGCGTTGTTGCGCTGGGCGATACCGCTGGTCGTATCGCCTTTTTCATCCATATTTTCAGCTGTGCCGACCTTAACTCGTTTGGGGTCGGGGATTTCCAGGAGAAATCCCTTGAACCGGCTCGATTCGATATTTTGCAACTTCAACGAAGAATCAGTGCGGACTTTGAACTTGAATAATTCCTGCTTCGGTGCCGTACTGATGCCTCCCAGTATCTTATCGATTTCGTCCTGGGAAAAGAGCCAGGTGATATACTGGGGATGACGGCTTTTCAGAATAGCCCCGACAACGGTCCGCTTGATATTATCAAAAGGTCCGAAGAGAACGACTACGGGAGACGTTACAGCAAAAAACAAGAGCAGGACTACAAAAAATTTACCTATTTCCTTCAGCTTCATAATTACCTCATTCTAAGCACACCGGCTGCCTTACCGTTGTTCGTACTTTTCAGTCGTAATGCGCTGTCTGAAATTATCTATGTCCACTTCATTGCCAATCCAGATACGTTTGACCGCATAGGGATTGTCACCATATTTTGCCCATCCCGGATTCATGGTAAAGGCCAGCTTAATGCCATATTTCTTCATGACCTTTTCCGCTTCCGGGCTGTTACCGCCATAGGGATAGCAGAAAAATTCATTGGTTATGCCCAGCTGTTCTTTAAGTTCAGCCTGGCTTTTCTGCATTTCTGTATCCAGTGTAGTACCGCCCATCTGGTTCAGCCGTTCATGATGATACCCATGAGATGCAATTTCCATGCCCGCAGCCTTCATTTCTTTAATCTGCTGCCATGTCAGGCGCGTCCCATGATCCGCATCATACGTAGGAATGAATACCGTACAGGCAAACCCATATTCCTTCATGACCGGCATGACAATCGAATAGGTATCGGGATATCCGTCATCAAAGGTCAGGACAACGGGACGGACAGGAACCGGTTTGTTATGGACCATGTATTCATAAAGCTGTTCCATAGTAATCGGATGAAAATCATTATCCTTCAGGAACTTCATCTGCTTACGGAAATTTTCTTCTGTCAGACAGGCCTGATTATGAGGGTCATCGGGATCAACGCCAATCATATGGTACATCAGAACCGGAACGCCGTTCTTAGGTACTGCCATTTCCACCTGTGCAGTCTGGGCAGCTGGCGCATCTTTCTTCTGGGATTCTTCCCCGGAAGAGCCACAACCTGCCAGCAGAGACAGACATATCAGAGCCATGCCTAGTAGTTTCCAAATACGCAAAATTTAGAAGCCCCCTTCTCGTATACTTGTGTTACGTACTATATTTTACAAGATTTTGACTTTTGGTGCAAATTCATGGATAGGGCACGAAAGACAGTTCCTCTTCATGACCAGCCAGGAAAAGCCGTATCTGCCGTTCTGCCTCGTGGAAGAGTGCCTGTTCTCCTTCTACAGAGTGAGACGCTACACTCGGTGTCAGCAAAAATTCCGGCCGGGTCATCATTTTGAGCATCATCGGGCTGGGATGTTCCATAGACAGGACATCCAGTGCCGCACTGCGGATATGCCCGTCATCGACAGCATGGTATAAGGCCGCTTCATCAGCCAGTCCACCACGGCTGCAATTGACGAATATGGCTCCTTCTTTCATTTCCTCAAACTGTTCTTCCCGAAAAATATACCGCGTCGTTTCATTGAGTGGTATGTGCAGCGATACGACATCGCTGGTCCGCAGCAGTTTGTCGAAATCAACGGGCCGGACCCGTTCTTCCATCATGATTTTTTCGTCAACAAACGGATCATAGGCCTGTATTTTACATCCAAAAGCCTGCATCCGTGCCGCAACGGCCCTGCCTGTACGGCCGTAACCAATCAGGCCGATAAGGTTGCTGCCCACGCGGTGCAGCGGCCAGCCAACAGCGCCGTATTCCCAACGGCTGTTATTGCGGATATCGTTCTGATACTCGGGAATCTGCCGCAGGAGAGCCAGCATCATAGCACATGTATGATCGGCAATGTCATCCACACAGTACACCGGATTACAGAGTACCTTCACGCCCCGCCGGGCTGCCGCCTGCAGGTCTACATGATCGACCCGCGAACGGAGGACGACAATCAACTTTAATTCATCTAACTGGTCCAGCAGGGATTCCGTTATAGGTTCATCCCGACAGACAAGAACATCACAATCTTCCAGTCTTTCTGCCATTTCTTCTTCATTTGTGACCGGGCAATACGCTACATCGGCAATATCGCCCAACCGCTCGCCAAAATCATCTTCATCCTGATGCGTAGCAAGAATACTTATGTGGTACATATCACAGCCCCTTCTCTCTTAGAAATAAAGAATTTAGTCATAGATATACAATTAAATATATATCACATTACCGGTCAAATAGCAAGCCTTATGCACAAAAGGAACTGAATCTGCCCGGCGCCAATACGGACCGGCAGGAAAATCTCCGCACGCTGGCAAATCTCTGAAAAAAAATTCCAGACAGTATTCTCAGAGGAACATGCCTGGAATCATCAGATTACTGTATTTCACTGAGCCGTTGTTTTTTACGCAGCCATTCCGAAAAGATCTCTACGATCGTTACCAGCCCGGTCATGCCCCATAAAAGGGCTCCCGCTGCAGCCCATTCATAATGCATCATCGCCAGTATCAGCGGCGTACCGATTCCACCGGCTCCAACCAGGCCCAGGATAGCGGCATCGCGCAGATTGACATCGAACCGATACAAGACAGCCGCCCCGTAGCGCGGTATCAGCTGTGGCAGGACAGCCCAGCGGATGGATCGTGCGACGGATATTCCCATAGCCCGGTATGCCCGGTACGGTTCCAGCCGGATATCATCGATAGCGATGAGAAATCTCTTGGCCAGAAGGCCGACACTGCACAAGGATAAGGTCAGTACGCCGGCAAAAGGACCGGGGCCGGTAACGCGGATCCACATCAGGCCGTACACAAATACAGGAACGGCACGGATGAGCAGCAATATCAGCCGCGAAGCCAGTGCAGCCGGCACGGGAAGGAGGCGGAAACTGGCCGAAAAAGAAAACCAGGCAGCAATGACCGTACCTCCCAGCGTACCCAGGAAGGCTATGCAAAATGTCTCATACAGGAGCCAGGGGACGCCATCATGAGCAAGGGAAAATATCATCGACCAGTCGGGATGAAGGATTCCCTGCATAATAGCCGCTGCAGCTGCCATGCCCTTTCCATCCATATCTGGCAGCACCAGCGTCTGAAAAGAGGAAAAAAACAGTACGGCCAGCGTCAGCAACAACAATACTTTTTTCATGCGGGACAAATGACTTCTGCCTGAAAGGACCTGGCGCAGCCATTCACTGACACCTTCTGTCAGCAGGACGACGACGTACAGCAGTAATAAAATCATGCCGACTTCACTGTATTCACGCCAGGCCAGCCGTTCATTCAGTAAAATTCCGATACCTCCGGCCCCGACGTATCCCAGGATAGCCGCATGGCGGACATTGGCTTCCAGCATATATAATACATTAATCAAATACCCTGCCAGGACAGCCGGCAACACAGCCCTGATAAATGCCCGCAGGCGGCCGCATCCAGCTGCTTCCAGTGCCTGAGCCGCTCTTAAGTCGGCGTTTTCCATATCTTCATACCCCATACGGACCATGACCACCGTCGTATAGATACTCAGTGCCAGCGTCCCGGCCAGCGTTCCCAGTCCGACGAGGAACGTACAAAGGAGTGCCAGAATCAGTGCCGGGATAGTCCGGATGAGATGAATGATAGTCTTAAACGGAATCCGCAGCCAGGCATGAGGATTGAGATAGGCATTGGCAAAGGACGCCCCCACCAGGCCCAGCACGGCCCCGATTCCCGTACCGGCCAGAGACATCTGCACCGTCGCCCAGAGCGGAGCCAGTACGACCCTGGCATAGGAAGTTTCTGGCGGTATCATCGCTCCGGCAATGTCAAAGAATCGCACGCCCCGCCTCAATAGGAGAGACAGAGATACATCGGTGCTTTCCCCGCAAAGGATGATCAGTGCCAGAAATAGCATTCCCATGCCTGTTCGGCGCAATGAATATCTCATGATTGCGTCCTCCCATACAGGTCCTGCAACCGGTCATCTGTCCAGTCTGCCGGAGGCCCGTCAAAGAAAATGCGTCCGTCCTTCAGCCCGATAATCCGGTCCGACCAGGTCCGGGCCTGTTCGACATTGTGACTGTTCATGACGACAGTAAGCCCCTGTTTCTGCTGCAGCCTGCGCATAAGCTCCAGCACCTGCCGGGCTGTCAGAGGATCCAGCGAAGCGACCGGTTCATCGGCGAGAAGAATCGTCGCATCCTGCATCAGTGTCCGGGCAATAGCTACACGCTGTTTCTGACCGCCACTCAATGCATGGGCAGGAGTCTGGCTGTATGATTCCAGCCCCACGGCTTTCAGGGCAGCCATAGCCTTTTCTTTTTCTGCCTGGGGAAAACACCCGGACAAAGCTCTCCACAGCGGAACGCGGGCCAGACTGCCATTCAGCACATTCTGCAGACACGTACACATATCGACAAGACTGAAATCCTGGAAAATCATGCCGACCCGCTGCTGGATTTTCCGCCTGCCCCGGCCGTTCAGCCTGTCAAAACGGGTACCGTCAATCCAGACCTCACCCGAATCGGGCCGCACCATATGGTTAAACAAGCGCAGCAATGTCGTCTTGCCGGCTCCGCTGGGTCCGATGACCGATACAAACTGTCCCGTCGGGATAGAAAGCGATATATCGCGCAGTACAGGATGCTGCTTTTTATAGGACTGGCAGACGTGCTTTAATTCCAGCATAGCCATGGTTCTTTCCCCTTTTCACATCATTACTTTAATTCCTGCTGAACTTTCCGTTCTCCATCATAATCCGAACTCTGAGCCCAGTCATATCCTTTATGGCCCAACGTCTGCAGCACTTTCAATCCTTCATCGGTCTTTCCGATTTCAATGAGCGATTCGCCGAGGGCTTTGCGGAAGTTTTCATCCTGCATGACCTTGCTGGTCTTGCTGACGCTGACCGTATCGTTATAAATCTTATCCGTTACACCGATGACACCGGTCTGGGACCAGATATCCGATGTACCGCCGAATTTTTCCTGCCAGTTCTTTGCCATATGGGCACGGATATGAGAATAGGCCACGATGACATCTACCTGTCCCGATGCCAGGCGGGCCGTCGAAGTCGTATACGAATCAGACTGCACGACATGAGCCAGATCGGATATTTTCTTGCCATAATTATCCTTCAGCCACAGTGACGGATACAGATATCCGGAAGCAGACGCCGGGCTCATGACGCCCCAGGTCAGATCATTCAATTCATCCCAGGTCGGCTTTTCGCCCCGTTTTACCTTAGCGAGGATAGCCTGTCCTTTGGCGCTCGGCCCTACGACAATAGCCGAACGATAATATTTCACCAGATCCTTCTTGAAGGCTTCCGGCGTACCGTTGTTCCAGACAGATAAATCCGTCGTATCCTTATCGATACCCTGGCGAAGCGCCGTCAGCAGCACATCGACATCTTTATCATACATGACATACGTAGCTCCGGAAATAAAGCCCATATCGGCACTGCCCGAACTCAGAGCTTCTCCTACGGCGTTATAAGAAGTCCCCACATTGATAGTAACTTTTTTAATATTGTATCCCTTTTCTTTCATTTTTTCCTGGAGCATCTTCCCCAGTGGTTCGGTCTTTGTCTGGATTGTGTCGGCATCCTGGTACGGTGACACGGCGATTTTTAATTCTTCCACCTCTTTCGATCCGTTCTTCTGCGTATCACTACTGCCACAACCAGATAAGAATACGCATCCTACCAGCAATGCCGATAGGAGAACCTGCCATTTTTTCATCATCATCGACTCCTCACAAAATATAATACATATTATAAAACATAAAAAGAGAGGGACTCTCTATCCCTCTCCGTACAGTCAGCACCCATGCGACAAAAAGGGAATATGACTCCCATCTGTAACGGTCGGCGTCTCTGGCGCCCTCTCAGTCCGGCAAACGGACTCCCTCGCATGTTGGCCATTAATATTCAAAAATATAACAAATCCAGGGAGCTCCCCCAAGATTCACGTTCAGACCATCTTTAGTATAATATATGAAATTTGTAAATTCAAGGTAAAATTCATTTCCTCATCCATACCCTGTATATGCCACTTCCAGCCAGCAGTTTCTGGACAATCATGACACGAGCCAGTACAATAATACTGATATATATTTCATAAAACAACGAAAGGAATCCCCCATGAAAATTACAGATATACGCGTGGGAATTGTACGCATCCCACTCAAAACCCCCTTCGTCACGGCACTGCGTCGTGTCGATACGGCCGAAGACCTGATTATTAAAGTCATCACCGACGATGGACATACTGGCTGGGGCAATGCACCGGCAACGGTTGTCATCACCGGAGACAGCCATGCATCTGTGGCCTCGGCTATCAAAGATACGATAGGACCGCAGATTCTTGGCATAGATATCGATGACAGGGAAGCCATTCTCCAACGCATCCAGCACAGTATGGTGCATAATACGTCGGCTAAAGCCGCCCTCGATATAGCAGTTCACGACTTATTCGGACAAAAATATCACTTACCCCTGTATCGCTTTTTCGGCGGCCTGCGTCAGCGCATCACTTCAGATCTGACCATCAGCTTGGGAGAACCGGAACAAATGGTTCAGGACGCACAAAAAGCCATACAGGCAGGCTATACAAATCTGAAACTCAAAGTCGGCGTCGATGCTGCTCTCGATATCCGCCGCGTCCGGGCCATCCGTCAGGCTGCCGGCCCGCATATCGCCATTCGTCTCGACGCCAATCAGGGCTGGAAACCCAAAGAAGCCGTGCGCACGATCCGCCGTATGGAAGACGCCGGCCTTGATATAGAATTGATTGAACAACCCGTAGCAGCCTCTGACGTCGAAGGACTGAAATTTGTCACCGACCACGTAGATACGCCGATTATGGCCGATGAATCCGCATTTAGTCCTGGTGATGTATTTCATCTTCTCGCCATCCGTGCCTGTGACCTCATCAATATTAAGCTCATGAAAGCCGGCGGTCTCGGGCCCGCTTCCCAGATTGCTTCCATGGCACAAGCCTCTGGCATAGACTGCATGATGGGCTGTATGCTGGAAAGCAAAATTGGCATTACCGCTGCAGCCAGTCTCTCTGCCGGTAATCCCGCCATCGCAATCAACGACCTCGATGCGGCCGACCTCATGGCAGACGATCCCATCATAGGAGGAATTTCCTATAATAGAAATGAACTTATTCTGCCGCAGGCTCCCGGGCTGGGCATTACCGCTGTGGCAGGCTGGCAGGAGTGGGATTACCGATAAAGACTGTGTCTCATGAAAAACCGTTTTTTCGCATACTGGCAAATCCGGTACGCACCATAGCCGACACCAACCCCCAGGACAGCCCCGGCCAGAACATCACTGGGAAAGTGCATGAACAAATACATCCGGGAAAAAGCTACGACTGCCGCCATTCCATAAGCCAATATGCCAAGGCGCTGACGGTAGCAGTATATGACCGTCGCTCCGGCAAAGAAAAAGAATGAATGACCAGAAGGGAAGGAGTAACTGACGGGATATTTGAGTGCCTCTACCACGGGAGCTCCTTCGATGACGATATACGGACGGATCCGCATGACCACATGCTTCAGGACGACATCACCAATGAAAACAGCTGCAATGACGGCCACAATAATGGTCAATGTTATCCAGCGGCTGCGGCGATTCCACAGGCCGGCAGCAGCCAGCCCCAGCCAGAGCCAGAGACAATTGATGCCTGTCGTAAACAACGTAATGAAACTATTCATATGCGGACCAGCCAGGCGGTGCAACCAGAATAATACATGTACATCAGTTGATAAAATCCATTCCATACATATCCTCCCTTTCGCAATGAACGCAGTATATCACGGAAGAGAGTACAGGTAAAATATATATAACGTAGGGAATCCATATGATTGTCATATGGATTCCCTACATTTCTGCTTCTGCGGGACGCTGTACGGCATATAGCACGTATGGAAACCAAACAAAAAACACTCGCAAACCCCATTACAGCAGGCTTTACAAGTGTTTTTTTCATTTAAAAGTGTCAAAGATCGTATGATAGCAGATACGAGTCATTGTCGCCACCTTTATTCCATGCTAGAATGAAACAAAAAATATGTTACAAAGGAGATGCCGATGAAAATGTTCAGGCACAGCCAGAAATCAAAAAAACAAGTAATAGCCCTTGCCCTGACCGGGCTTGTGTGGATAGGAGGCAATGCTATGGCCATGAATGTCAATGTCGATTCTGCTACGAAGGATATGCCGGGAAAAGTGGAGAGTACGAAAATTTCCGTCCCGTTGAAGACGCCCGTCATCAATCAGATTTCCGATGTCGTATACGAACAGGTCCCGATGCGGGGCTATCCTAATGTGGCCATGAAGATGGATATTCTCCAGCCGAAATCAGAGAAGAAACTTCCCGCCATCGTCTATGTCACCGGCGGCGGCTTCATCAATGCCAATAAGGATAACGGCATCCAGCTCCGGATGCATCTGGCAGAAGCCGGTTATGTCGTCGCGTCCATCCAGTACCGGGTAGCGCCTACGGCACGTTTCCCAGAACCACTGGAAGATGTGAAATCGTCTATCCGCTATTTGAAAGCCCATGCAGACCAATTCGGCATCGATCCGGAACGGGTCGGCATCATCGGTGGAAGTGCCGGCGGTTATCTTTCTGCTATGGCAGCTACGACCAGTGGCACGACGACCTTTGATAAAGGGGACAATCTCCAGACAGGAAGCAATGTAAAAGCGGCCGTAGATCTGTATGGCCTTTCCGACCTCACCCGCATCGGCGACGACTACAGCGATGTTGTGAAAGAAGCCCACCAGTCGGCTGGCGCTACAGAAGCACTGTGGGTGAACGGATCTGCTGTATTCGGTGGAAAAGACGGTGGCATCCTGGCCAATCCAGAAGGCGCAAAAAAAGCCAATCCCATTACCTATATATCCCAGACCAGTGCCCCTATGCTGCTCATGCATGGAACAAACGATACCATCGTTTCCCCCAGCCAGACCGACCTGCTCTTCCAGGCTCTCCAGAAACATAACATCCCATCCAAACGGTACCTGGTAGAAGGCGCGGCCCATGGCGGTATTTACTGGAATCAGGAAGAAGTGCTCCACATCATCACGGACTTCTTTGACTCCTATTTAAAAGGCTAAGATTTTTTTAAGTGCTATAACTATAGAAAAGCAGGGAATAACTCTATTTTATACAAAAAATAACCACGCGGCTCGTAAACCGCGTGGTTATCATATTCTTTATGGTGGAGATAAGGAGGATCGAACTCCTGACCTCTTGCATGCCATCTCCAAATTCCCGGAAAATAAGCTCAATCAGCCTCATATGTATTATTTAAATAGTACAAACAGCCCTATATGTCCAATGAGAAAAATACTTCTGGTAGCAACTGCTATACAAAAGCTAACCTTCATCGGCTAATATCAATCATCAAAAAAATTATAAATACCTATTTTAACGACTAAGCAATCTCCTAACATCATAAAATTTAAACGTAATATTTCTTCCTGAAATTCCAAAAAACACAATATATGCTTACTATACATGGATAATGTTGTGATTTTTTAAAAACTTTTTTATTTGCTCTTTTATGGACTTCTTTTTCCGGATAGAAAGATCTTTTTGCATATCCTCAAAACGTAACTCTTTCACCGGATTCTGAGGAAGAACTTTGACATGAAACTTGACAGCATATTCCCAGTCGTAGCCTTTTGGTATAATCTGAAAGCTTGCATCACCTACGGCTTGTGCTACATATTCATGACGGGAAATAGACTGTAAGCATTGTCCCCCGCCAAGAATACGTTCATAAGGACCACGGTGAATTCGCTGCAACTGTAATTTTTGTCCAATATGCAGCTCAATAGGTTTCATTGAAGGATATCCTTCTCCATTCATATAAAGCTCTATTTTTTCATCGTCAGAAATCGCGTATTGGAGACGGATTGTATTGGCATCCATTTCAGGAACCAATTCTTGTTCACAATCAAAGCATAAAAAGCCTTTTTCCTTCGACCACGTATAAATACTGTCTAAATGGCCTGAGCTTACGATAAGCCGATTACCTTCAACTCGAATGTCTCCTTGCGGAATCGAGTCTCCTGCGAGGATGGGATGCACCTGATTATGTACATATGCCAATACCCGGTACGATAAAAAACGACCGCTACCATTATGAATATAAACAACCAGCTCTCGATGCCGATGCTGTGTAAAATTTCCTTCTATGACGTTCAGCCATGCTGAATCCATTTGAAACCGATATAAACAGGTCCATTGGCGTTCTTTAGAAATATATTTAACAATTAAAAAGTCCGCTTTTCCTCTTTCCTTAGGAATTCGCAAGACATAGTCATAGCTCTTAGAATCCGTAAAATGGACCGGAATAGCTTGTTTGAAGCCAGGAAAAGTTCGTTCTAACGCCGAATCAGCCTCTTTGGACAGGGCTACTTTCAGATTTTTTCTAGGTTCATTGATGCCTTTGATCATACTTTCAATCCGACCGACAGCCCTTAAAATTGCATCAAGACTGATATCCGGCACCTTCCCATCTGGGTTCAGATAACCATGCAAATAAGGCACGGACTGATGGGAGAGATTAAGTCTTTCACAAACTACCCAGCAAACTGTTTCTGCTTCAAATTCCTTTGTTTCTTTGGAAAGATTAGTCCGAATGGGAATATATTCGATTTTTTCACGATTCAAATGCCCCCAAAAGTAATGTCCAAGTTCATGGATAATAGTCGCAAATTTTTCTGCTGGTGACTGATTTTTATTAACGGTAATGCAATAGTGGCTGATGATATCGACATTACTTTTCGAGGTATGCGAGAGTCTGGCAACATTGGTGGCGTTCCATTGTATCTGGCCGCCGTAATATGTGCCATAGTTTTCTTCCCGATAACGAATTCCCTCCTTAAGCAGGGAGCTAATAAGCGTTTGAAGCTTTGCCTCATCAATGAGTGTATCGGAATGAAATGGATGAAGAATGTACTTAGAAATGACTTCTTGCGGCATCTTCTTTCCTTCTGTATCGTCTAATTCATAGACAAAAGAAATAGGTCCAAAACGACGCAGGATAACTAAAGGACGGGCTCCCGGTTTAGGCCGACGATGATATACTTTTTGCCACGTATCCAGAGTCGCTACAAAAGCACTACCTGGTTTTTGCACTTTAACCATCATCGCATTATAAGGTGCTAAATAGGGGAATTTTCGCAACTCTCCCATATATTCCAGAAAGTCTCGTTGTGTGTTAAAGCGCATTACACTTTCATACAGTTGATCAATTTTGAAGTGGTAAACTAAAATTGGACACGGAGGGGGTAATTTTTGGACATACGGTG
>ERZ773245.317-NODE-317-length-59814-cov-10.129152_pt1 | contig 59814 bp, 49 predicted proteins | sample MGYA00580988_ERZ773245 | MGnify/ENA primary metagenome ERZ773245 (study PRJEB29015, sample SAMEA2737792) | human gut metagenome | biome: human gut; feature: human-associated habitat; material: faeces | place: China | collected 2012 ... | reverse complement strand
CGGGGTACTCGAAAGTACTCTGTTTAAAGCTGATAAGCAACAATTGGACGTTTACCGAAATAAGCCTTAACCGGGATAGACAATCCTGATTTGGCATTTGGGTCCTCATTCCATGAATTTCTTTGCTTGTTTTCTGCTTCAGTGATTTGATGAGTAGTCAGAGTGAATTTACCCTCTCGAGTACCGATCAATCTTCTTCGTGAACTTATCTGAATAACATTGGCATTCGGATAGATAGCTCGTTTAGGGCATCTGATTTTCTCTAACCCTGGAATATCATAGAATTGTGTACCATCACCACCTTCAAATACAACATCCCATTTTTCCACACCAATCGTATCTGGATCTGACAAGAACTTCACAATCTCTTCTGTATTGAAATTCATGTTGACCAAGGAGCATTTTATTTGAGAAAGGAAAGACACTACATCCTCCTTCGGTACATCAGCAAAATATCTCGACTTGTCGCTTTCTGAATAGACATCACATGGTGCACCGTCTCTTTGATCTGCTAATCTGAAATCAAAACCGTTGTTAAATAAGTCAGCGGTGAAGTTCTTAACCGCTTGCCAGTTGTCTTTGTTCTGTTGAATATTTCTGCTGATGTATGGCGTATCGATAATGTCACCATAATACGTCAACTGATTCCATGAGAAAGAGTTGCGCATCTTGTTGCTTGCGGTTATTTGTAGATCGTCACTATAGTCACGTACTTTGATACCGAAGTCTTTAGGTGTGAGGCGTTGTTCAAACATCTCCTTTATGTCATCTTTCAGTTCTTGGGAGGCCTTGGCAACTTCTTCGTACCAATCAGCACTTAAACGACTTATCCAGATTTGAAATAAATCTGAATAGTGAGGTCTATAACCAAACCATCGTCCCATCTGCATAAGAACATCGAATGTAGATGTGTTACGATAGAAATAGCTAACCAACAAGCCCTCTAATGTAAGACCACGAGAAAGGGCTAAGCCTCCTACGGCAATCGCCCTGAGACCTTTGTTGAGTCGATAGTCAAGTTTGCCACTAGTTTTTCCCCCATTAACCACCATTACTTTGATAGGATCTACAGCAGATAATAGGTTTTCTTTGTTGACCACCCTTTCAAATGAGATGTCTTTAACGTTTGGAAAATGCCTATTCCAAAGTTCTTTCAACTCATTATAAAGGGGTTGTCTCATGTTATGATTTATATCATCATTGAAATCGTATTTGATTTTTGCCAAAAAGTTACTTTTCTCTTCGACAACATATTCTTTTATGTATTTCTGTACTTTGACAAAGCGCGACATATTAATAAGCATACTTCTGGGCTTTTCGATGTCACCCCTAAGATCTCTTATGGTATTGGCTATAAAAAAGCACAAAATCGAATCATGTAGAGATTTTGGGAGAATTCCGTGCCATTCTTTTAAGTGCTTATAATAAAATGCGCCCTCATTCAAATATTCGGGATCATCTTTTTTGGCATCTTTGTATTCGTCAGAGTCATAGTCTGGCTCTTCTATATCCTCTATGTATCTGAGATTTCCATGATATATTCCATTATCATAGAAGATCTTGTTAGCACCAATATATGTTGATGGCGTGGGTAGAATATAGATAAAATGCTCTGGAAACAGATCAGCTTGTTTCATGCTGTCCACTGAGTCCGGATCAATAAAGACATTCGCAAATGGGGTTGCTGTAAAACCTACGTAGGTTGCATTCTTGAAAAGATTGCAAATATTACGAATTAACTTGTTCGTTTTTGTTGGATCAGTTTCATCCTTTTTTGTATTGACAGAAGCATTGTCAGCTTCATCATCAATTAGCAACATGGGCTGATCAACGTAACCTTTAACAGGATCAAGATTATAGTCTTTTAGCCAGTTTAGCAATTTTTGAAGAACAGAGACATTCTTTTTTATTACAAAGATAACCAATGATTTGTGCGCCTCAAGAGTTGTAGCGATTTTGTCGGCGTTTGCAACGAAATCAGAAACGCAAGAGGTAAAGGACGTAGCTCTCATAGGTTGATTGTCGTTACCTACTCCAACCTTACCACTTTTTATATCTCTACCAATTTTCTTTTTAGTAAAGCCAATAATTCCTTCATCAACTCTTTCTTGGGTTTGCTGCCTGAGGCTTTCAGTGATACCTGCTAAAAGTATTACGACTTTATAGCCAGCATCAGCAGCCTTTGTTATCATGCCAATATATGTTGCGGTTTTTCCTGATTGAACGTCACCAATGATAAGACCCTTTCTAAGCCTTTTTCCTTCAAATTCATCTTTAGGATTTCCAAGACAATTAAGCAATTCTGGAAGAGTCTTCATGTCCATCAAGTTGATACTATTGATATCAATGCTGGACTTTTCAATAAGATATTGACGGTATCTGTTCCAAAAGAAGGGATCCTCTATTTCTTGATTATTATACCAATCTTTTAGATTGTCATAATCATCGAAGATCGCTTCTCCTTCTGTGTGCTTAATTTTAAATTTATATTCTATCTCTGTGAATATCTTCTTCCTGTCTTCTTCATCGGGATTAAGTCCAGATATTTTAGACACCTGGTCAATGTAAGGGGCGATATCATCATATGATATTCCCTTCTCATCTTTTTCTTTCAGAGATATTAATTGCTCTGCAATACTGAGAAAAGTCGTATATTGTTTACTGTCCAATTTCATTTTTGTAGTATTGTTTTAGTTCGTCTTTTATTACTTTATAGTGGCAGAATGGCTCTGACTTCATTATGTCTTCTATAGCTTCCGCAACGGTTTTAGTATGTAAACCTTTGACACTTTCTACTACGGTAATAGCAAGATTCAATACGTCTTTTAATCTTGTTTTCTTATCATCAGTTTCGTTGTCACACAACGATTCGTTGGACTTATCAATATATATTTGCTGAATAGGTAGATTTTTCTCTATCTCTTTTAGTAATATATCAAGATAAGTGACACCCTCCGAATTTAGGTGGTCTCTAACAAGTTTGTAAATCTCGCTGTTTCGATTAATCTGATAATAATAGGTCTTGTTTCTTGCCTCCATTCTATTCCAGATATAATCTAAATCATTTACATCTTGTTTTCTACCTCGGAAAGTTTGTTTGCTTATGGATGTTTCCAAGGCATCATTAATCAATCTTTTTAATTGATTTTGAATGTAACGCGGTATATATGCTGTTTGTTTTTTTACATCTATCTTGAAAATATCATCTAAGCTATTAGGAATATCGACACGTATCCTAGCATTCTTTGTTAATTCAGAACGCGGTCGCATGCCAAACCATGTACCCCAAACTATAAGCCTATGATTTCTATATAAATAGAATCCTTGCTTTGATTTGAGGCTCTCTATACCTCCAACTAACTGACGGTCTTTGTTCTTAAGATCAGATGCGTAGGGCAAAATAAATGCTCTTACTTTAACTTGTCTCTCTATTCCATTGCTATCGTTAATTGCGATGGATACCTCTTTCTTTCTCGTGGTCTTGGGGTTGTCTTCCAAAAAAGGATCCAATCCGCTAACTGTAACTATTCAGCGAATGCCAGCCCAATTTCACTTTCTGATGTTTATCTCAATTACAAGCCTTGTTTAAATGCTTATTAATCAGTAAAATAAGTATGAAATAGTTCTGTTTTTGTTTGCTTATTTCAGTTATTTTTTGTACCTTTGTATCTGTGAAAGAGACAGTTACGGACATAGCAGATGTGCTGAAAAGCATGAATGAGAAGCTGGGGTCGATGCAGAAAACCATCGATTCGCAGCATGATACTATATGCAATCTTAACCGTAACATCAACAAACTGAACGTAGAGGTCAGCAAACGCAATGCGATAATAGAGGATCTTAGAAAGCGTCTTGCAAAGTACGAAACACCGGACAAGAACTCAAACAACAGTAGCACGCCACCTTCCAAAGAGAAGATGAAGGACGAAGTCGTCCGACGTACTAAGACGCTACGCAAAACGAGCGGTCTTAAGCCAGGTGGACAAGCTGGTCACAAAGGCAGTACGCTTTTGAAGACAGAAAGTCCGGATTCCGTTGAAAACATAATCCCCAGTTACTGTAACGAATGCGGCAATTCGCTCGAAGATAGTGAGCTTGTTTTGGATTATGTTACACAGGTGATATCTCTTCCTGAAATGAAGCCTATAGTAAAAGAAATCAGGCATTATGTTGCCATCTGTAGTAAGTGTGGCGCAAGAATCCAATCTCACGTTGCAAGGAAACGTGGGACAAATGCCGTTGTCTATGACGCTTCTGTCAAAAGACTCGTCGTCTATCTTTCGGTAGTACAGTTTCTGCCTTATGGACGTATTGCCGACTTCTTGCTTGAAGTATGTAATCTTTCGATAAGCGAGGGCTCTATGGTCAACTGGATAAACGAGGCCAAGACAAAAGCAAAGCCTGCTATTGACAAAATTAAGGAGCTCATCATGCAGTCAAAGGTCGTAGGCTTTGACGAGTCGGGCTGCTATTGTAATAAGCGGCTGGACTGGGCCTGGATAGCACAGACAGTGTATTTTACACTCTTGTTCCGTGCAGGAGGAAGAAGTTCGAAGGAGTTGGAAAGTCGCTTTGGGGACAGCCTTGAGAGAATGATAGCAGTAACAGATCGCCATAGCGCCTATTTTGCCTTACACTTCTTGAATCATCAAGTTTGTCTTGCACATATACTTAGGGAACTGCAATATCTGAACGAGCTTGACACAACGCAGCAATGGTCTGGAGAAGTTGAGAAGCTTTTGAAAGAGGCAATCCAAGAAAGGAACACAAGGCCTAACGAGTGTATCGAAAAAGAACCGTGGCTCGAAAGGCTTGACGCTCTGCTCAAAAAGAATTTGGAAGGGTTTAAGGAACAGTTTCAACGTCTCAAGAACAGTCTTATAAAATGCAGGGATTACATCTTCAACTTTCTGGAGGATCCTCTCATTCCTTCTGACAACAATGCAAGCGAACGCGGCATAAGAAAGTTGAAGATAAAATTGAAGAACTCAGGAACCTTCCGATCCGAATTGGGCGCAGATGCTTTCTTTGACCTGCATTCCATCATAGAGACAGCGAAGAAGCATAAGCAGACGCCATTAGAAGCAATCCGAGCACTATTTAGTGCTACGGATAGCTTGGTCGTGCCAATCGCTGAATAGTTACCGCTAACTTTAGCATTGTTAATAAAAATATTTATATGGAGTTTAGTCTTTGAGTTTAAGAATCTATGGAAAATTAAAGACACGGCTTCATTTACGGACTGCTTATGTTCGTTTAAGGCCTCGTAAACTTGCCCATTGCTGGATTTTGAAATTACATCAAAATCGCGCCAGATAACTAAAGTACCTTGCTTTTGTGACTTCAATTTATCGATATAGGGTAAATCTTGAATTTCAGATTTAGTATGCTCTTCCGTAATCCATGCTTCCTTTTGTTTGATATAGCCATAATCCCAAGTGTACGCATGAATTTCACCATTAAATTTACTAGCAACCGTTAATTTACGGCACATTGACATTGAAGCAGATTTCATTCCTAAACCGAACCTACCCAAATCATCAATTTCGCGTTGATCTTCTGAGGAAGAACTACCATATCTCATCGCCTCAAAAAGATGTGCGTCGGACATTCCACAACCATCATCCAAAATCCCTACTGCCAAATCCTCTAATGGGTTTTCGGGGAACAAAAGGTATACATTGTTACAATGAGCACTTATACTATTGTCGATAACGTCAGCAATAGCAGATTCGAAAGTGTAGCCAATCGAACGCATAGAGCCCATTAAAATGTTTGCTCTTGGTGTATTTTCTCTGTCTTTACTCATTTTTTCGGATAATATGAGAGTATCTTTTCAAAAACAGCTTTTGCAAGTAACGGTGGAACAGCATTACCTATTTGTTGCTGAATGTGAGAGATTGGTCCATCAAAGATAAATGTATCAGGGAAGCTTTGTAGTCTGGCAGCCTCTCGAACAGAAATACCTCTATCAACTGTAGGATGAATAAGCATGCTCTTTCTGTAGTTAGAGATAACAACAGATGGAGCATCTTCTTTTAACCTTTTGTATATTCCACTATGACATCGCTTTTTGTCCGAATAATTTTGCATCAAGAAATCTGGTATTGCACGCCAATTTTCCCCTTGATGGATATAATGGTAGCGTTGTATGACTAAGTCATTGTTTTTTGATACAAAATTTTGTCTAGCTTCTTTTGAGCCTTTGCGCATTAATTTCTCATATTTTGATGCTTCCTTAAAAGTTTTCTTATACGGAGCAGCGTCAATCATATCACCATTCTTTAAAGCGGGCAAATCATCTATTGCATCTTTCACAGTGACAATAGATCCTAAATTGGGTTCTGGAAACTCGAATTTGATACCAGAACGGTTTCCTACCATAAAGAATCTATTACGTTTCTGGGGAACTCCATATTCGTGAGCCCAAAGAACGGCATGATTCACTTTATACCCTAAGCTCTCAAAGAGACCCTGAATCATTTCTTCTATATGCCCTTCTTCCATTTTGGTGAATCCCCAGACATTTTCGAAAAGAAACCATTCGGGTTTGATATCACGAACAAAACGTACGAATTCCCTAAATAGGAAATTTTTGGGATTCTGCATATTCCTACTCATCGTATTAGACATAGAAAAACCCTGGCAGGGAGGACCGCCCATGATAATAAATACAGGCTTGTCCTTGCTTACAAAATCCTTAGCGTCTATCTTCTGAATGTCACCTTGGATAACATTGGCCCCAGGATGATTTCGTTTATAAGTCATTGCGGCACTGGGATTGATTTCAATAGCTGTTCTAACATCTATTCCTGCCCATTGTGCACCGAGACTTAATCCACCAGCGCCTGAAAATATGTCGAATCCTATCGGCTTCATAGTTATGTTCTCAATCCTTTATGTTTTAAGTTCATTCCTAAAGTTGCAAAGTTACAAAAAAACTTTCTTTTTTTAGAATTATAATATGGAAAACTACTAATAATATTTTTCTTTCAATACCAATTAGATTTTTTTCGTACCTTTGTGCAAAAATGGATTCTTTGTCTCCACAGCAACGACACAAAAATATGGTTTCTATTCGCTCCGCGAACACGAAGCCTGAGATTCTCGTGCGCAAATATCTGTGGAGGCAAGGATTCCGATACAGGCTGAACAACCCTCGGCTGCCTGGCCATCCGGATGTTGTGCTGCGCAAGTACCGCACGTGTGTGTTCGTCAACGGCTGTTTTTGGCATGGACATGATGGTTGCAAGTACTTCCGGTTGCCCAAGACGAATACAGACTTTTGGAAGAAGAAGATCAAACGCAATAAGGAACGGGATAGAGAGGAGCAAAAGAGGTTGGCAAAGATGGGCTGGCACTGCATCACAGTTTGGGAGTGCGAGCTAAAACCAGATAAGAGAGACAAGACGCTGGCATCTCTTGCCTTTACACTGAACCATATTTATCTACAAGACCGCTCTGTTGCTTATCCAAACATAGAAGAAGAAAGTGAGTTTGAGCAGGCCGCTGAACCGGAGCCTACCTCGTAGAGCCGTGTGCCGACGGCAGTTTAATGTGGCCAAACCGCCTTGTTGATGAAGGTAAGGCCATTGATACGATTTATAATATCACTCTGATGGTACCGCCATATTGCTGTTTTGGTACTGTAGTAAAACTCTGTTGAAGGGTTGCGTATTAAAAAAGTAGCCAAAGATTGATAAAAACTCTACTAATAGAAAAAACGGAAGGTCGTCTCATGCCTTCCGCTTTTTCATTTCTTTTGCATGATATTTCCTCTTCAAGTATTCTCTTGTCCTTTTATTTCTTTAATGGTTAATGGTAATTCTACTGCGATTTTGTAAAACCCTCTAAAGCCATTTATTGAAGTAGAGTCCTTTATTAAATCTTGTTGAGGGTCAAATTTTATTGTGTCTTCTATGTCTGGAGCATTGTCATCATGAGTAAATGGATAAATTATAAGGCAATCAGGTTCTTTGTCTTTGTCCATTCCCCTTGTGATAAGTGTGTCTCTTGCATATCCACTTATTTCACGGATATCATCAAGCATGCCTCTGTTCCCATTTCCATATCTAGGTTTATATTTCGTGTCCATTATCAAATTTTGAGATGGTATAACAAAATCTGCAGCTGTGTTATAATGACCAGGTACTTGGAATTTTATTCCTTCTCCATATTTGTCATAGAATTTGCTATACACATATACCTCATAAAGTCTTGACATGTCAATCCAAAAAGGTGGAGTTTTGGATGTTTCCGAAATATTGTCTATAGAATTATCATATCTTTTTAGAATTAATTTTGCTAAAGGGACTGCTTCCTTATAATACATAAAAAGTTTATTGTATTTTAAGTTCCTTACACTATGTAATTCCACATTATCAGATACGCCTTCAAATTTAGAAACGCACTTTCTTAGTTCTGTTTGAACTTTAAACATATCTTTAGAAGGAATAAAAGAAAGGGCTCGAACTGAAAATTTTAACGCCCTCTTGAGCAGACGATTTATAGGAATATCCTTTGTCAACTCTTGATAACGACACATTGTGTATTCTTCTCTGTGTGGTATAATGTTGTGTGAGACATGTCTAGATATACAGATTTTTCCTTTAACCTTTCCCTTTAGATTTTCTTCCTTGGTTACGTAATCCTTAATTAGCCCATGCTTTATTAGTTTCTTCATAACATATAGGTAATGGGTTATCATTAGCGGCGTTAGAATCGCATTTGCCTGAGGATAAAGGATAAGAGGCTCGTTGATTCTTATTCCGTAGAATTTATTGAAATAGTCTGACGCAGGAGCAAAACTAAGCACTTCAACAAACATCTTGTTGAAGTCAATATTTGGCACTTTGGGAAGTACTGCAATTGCTTTGTCTCCCTTTTTCAGCCACTCTATGCCTATGTAATAACTAGTCCATAAATCATAATTGATACCTAAATATTTGGGGATACCCTCATATTCAGTTTCAGATAATTCCAAATTCAAGTTTCGGATATATTCTATGGTATCTGTATCTTGAATTTGGGTTTGTTCTGACAAGGTTATTACGGACCCGACTGATTTCAAGCTAGCAACTTGTCCCATTCTTCCTTTTTGCTATCGAACTTCTCTTTGGAAACCATTATTATTCCATCTGCAACATACTCTTCCAAAAGAGGAATGATTTCATATTCAAATTGTATCTTGAGATCCTCAATATTATCCGCCATAAAATAGCTATGACCGACCATAAGGTCTTCTACGTCCATATCTGGCTTTGAATCAGATATGAATTTCTTGATATCCTCGAATAAAGTTTTCTCCTTCTGCTTCAAATCATCGGAAGCATTTTTGTTGCTCATGATGACATCTTCACTTGCATGGATTGTTTCAAATGCGAATCTGCGTCTAAGAGCGTAGTCCAGACTGCCAACACTTCTATCAGTAGTGTTCATTGTGCCAAGAATATACAGGTTGCTTGGTACAAAGAAATCTTTGTCAGAATAAGGAAGGTTTACAGACAATTCATGAGGCTGTCCATGTCTCTTGTCGCTCTCTAAGAGAGTTATAAGTTCCCCGAATATTTTGGATATGTTTCCTCTATTGATTTCATCAATGATAAGCACATAATCATTATTAGGATCGTCCAAAGCATCCTTGCATATTTTCTTGAAGACTCCGTCCTTAGGGACATAGTTAATACCTTTTCTGCCTTCACCTAAATCTACTTGTTGAGCTCTAAGCCCTTCCACAAAGTCTTCATAGTCCAAGGACTGATGAAACGTCACAAAACGTATTCTATGATCTTGTGATAAAGAATTGTATGATTTCATCACGGCACTGTCATCCGTGTAGTCAATTTGCTCATTGCTAATGAGCTTTACTGCTAATCTAGCAGTATTGTAAGTCTTTCCTACACCTGGTGCACCCTGGAGTATAAGATTTTTCTTCTTTCTCCAGATTCTTATAGTGTTATCTAGGGCTGAATTCGTATCCATCTCCTCTTGATTGATAATTCTTATGTAGGCTACCGGATTCTTTTGGGTAGCCATACTTCCTTTATATGTCACAAATTGGTCGTAGTTGAATTGCTTATCTTGTGGAATTGCTTCAAACTTATCCATTAAGAACACTATTTTTGCATATTGACGTCGCGTTCCTCTCCCATCGGCTTCATATTGACTCCAGTCATCCCCGAATCCGCATGGTTTAAGTTTTTCCCATTCTTCCTTAATACTATCATACTCTTTTTCCAATGAAAATGCTACTACATTGGCCTTATACTTTGCAACACTTTGACAAACTATGTATACAGGGAAGCTGCCATCTTTATTGATAAGTTCTTTTAGAGATAATCCTACACCGTTACTATAGTTGGTTGGTAATGTGTCTTTCCACATGATACCATATTTTCCACCTTGCATTTCTTTAACAAGATCATCACGCCAGTTGTTATTATTGTCATACCAACTATTATCTCTAATGACAAGACCTTTTATATTTGTCGTTAGATACCATTCGACTTTATCATTATAAAGCATGTTGGTATAGATATATGACTTATTCTCCGGATTTGCAATCGTTATTTGCAATCCATCAAAAAAATCGAATAGTTGCTGATTAAAAGAATCAGGGTCGTAATATCCCCAAATAGAATTGGCAATCCATTCTCTATGTACTGAACTAATGATAGGAAAGCTATTTGCAGGATTATGTATATACTGCATCAATCTGCGTATTGGCTCTGTGCATTGAGTCTGGTCTATTTTCCATTTAATCAATTGAGGAATCCATGTATTTTGCCGAATATTGGCTTGACAAATTACTCTATTTTGGGGTAATGTGTTACGAGTTGTCTTTTCTCTTGCATGAGCATCACACATAGAAACAAGATTATAAATCTTTTCCCGTAGATTTATAATCTCTTTATCCTCAGATGCATTTATCTCGTCATATGACATAGATAGCATTTTATTAAGAATCTCCCCGGGAACTACAAGCTCTTCCCATGAAAAAAGTTGCTTTCTTGCTTCTTCAAAGAGGAAATCTTCTTCTGATGCTTCAACTTTGAAGTTTTCGAATTGCTCTAAAAGCTTGTCTTTGTTTATCATTTGCGAAACAGATATTAATCTTTAGTATTGGCTACAAAAATACACATTAATTTTAATGCACTAAAAAGAATAATGGGATTTTATGCATGTTTAACAGTAACTTTTTATTACTTATTTAGTCTTGTTAATCCAATGTTCCAATTCTTTCATAATACATTGAGGGCTTATAAAACCTTTTGCATGGCAGCGAATGATCGTGCGCTACCTAAGAAAAGGTCTTTTGCTAGTTAGAGGATTAAAGGCTTAAAAAATAAACTGTTAAATATCACCGCCTTTTTCGTTAATTTTGCCTTGGTAGAAATCGAATTGATTTTTTACCAAGGCAAGGATGACATGTTTCAATCTGTACTTTCCCTCAGTACCACCATCGCAAACCTGTTAGCCTCTTTGGGCTTAAACTCCTTAATGCCGCCGAGACTGACAGCCTTCATCTGCGACTTCTCGATGCCGTTGTTGATGAACTGCTTGGCAATATAACGGGCACGGGCAATGCTTAGAGTGCGATTACGGGCGGCAGTGCCAGTGGCTTCATCGGCTGCTCCCGTGATGTGGATGGTCAGGTGATGCTCTTTGGCATACTTGGCAATCACGGCGAGGTTGGCCAACTGTGACTTAGTGACCAACTGGGCTGTGTTCAGCTTGAAATAGAAATAGATGGGTACGCCGACGGACAACTGGAGGGAGTCGCTTGTTGCGCTGTCATCGGAAGCGGAGGTCGTGGCCATTCGACTGCGGAGTGCATTGAGACCGGCATAGTCATTCTTATTGGCTGACAATGCGCCACAGTCCTCCTGCCAGCTGACTTGCTGTTGTAGCGAGTCGTCAGGCAGCGTGTCGACACCATCGTTGGCTTGTATTCCTGCCGCCATCATGGTCAGCAGGAATAGTAGGATGCTTTTCTTCTTCATCTTTTGTCGTTTATGGGCAGAGAACCGCAAGGTGCCGTTATCGCCTGAAGCCTATGGCAGCCCGCTGTTCCCCACCGTTGATTGTTTTACTTGTCTCGTTTATCTTCTCATTCTCGATACCTTGAAGCCGGCCTCGCGGAACTTCTCCTGCCACTCCTGACAGAGTTCGCTGTTCGAGGCATGTTCTTTGAAGGCCTGTGCTACGTTGCGCAGCTGCTGCTTTTGCTCTGGCGTTAACCAGCCGGGAGAGTCTTGCGGCTTCTCCAAGGGTGAGACACCCGATTTCTGATGCAATTCCATATTTTCTTAATTCTTGGTCGGTGATACCCGACGCGTTGAGTCGTTCTATGTATGTACTGTCTATCCTTATGTCTTGAAGTTTGCCGAAGCTGCCGTGTCCAAAGGTCGTCATCAACACCACGTTGCCGCCCTGACTCTGAATATAGTCACGCAGGTCGCGGAGCTCGGCACCGGAAGTGATGAAGTCATCCAAGAGAATGTAGTCCACTCCCCGCCTGACCTCTCCCTCAAAGCGCATCCGCTTGCTGATACGGCTGAGGTCACTGGCGTTGGTATGGGAGACATCCGTCACGGCGATGATGTCGTGATCGACGGTCATGCCGATGGCAGAGAACTTGGCGGCATAGGCTGCAGGTATCATGTTGATGTTCCCGCCCTGCATCTTGTGGTTGTAAACGACGTGGGCATGGGGAAAGCTCCGGGCGATGTCCGCTATCTTGCTATCCTTCACAAAGGCATCGACCAGCCGCAGGGCAGCGTCATAGTCACCATGCTTGGCCGCGTGGAAGTCAGGATGCTTGCGTGCCACCCCAGAACTGGTGTGGTTGACGATGGGAGGAAACGAATCCCCCCATCGGCTTCCTTCCGGCATTGTGTCCTTCTGGCGGAGGATGTACATGGCCGTGCTCCTGTCTATCAGTATCGGTGACCGGCCTAAGTACATCAGGACTTCCTCATCCTCTCCAAACGTGAACAGCACCTCGGCTTCAAGACTGGGTTCAAAGAGTCTAACGATGAAATCGGGGCTGCTCGGCACTTTTGGCAGAGACGGCCTCCAATACCTGGCTCTCCTCTTTTATCGGCTGCTCCTGGGCTTTTACGGTTGCCTCCGTGGTGACCGCAGCTGACTTGACATCGCTTCGGAACAAGGGCGTGAACGTCTTGTTCTGCTGGCGGATGTCCGTGAAATCGGCATCCCAGCCGTCACGCCTTAACCGTTCGCCGACGGCTTCCATGCGCTGGGTGATGAACGAAGCCGACCGCTTGACATCGTTGAGTGTCGTCTTGATGAATTCCGGATTCTCGTTCAGACTGCCGAGCCACGACTTCAGATAGGCGGCACTGTCGCTTTTCACATGTTTGGCCATACCGTAACGTGAGGCCACCAGTGCGGCGGTGAGCTCGGCTACCAGTTCCTCACGGCTGTAGCCCGCCCGGTCCTGATCGGGCTTGATGCGGTTGAGACGGTCTGGAGATCCGCTGGCATGGCTCATCTCATGGAGGAGATTGCTGTAAAACGACTCGCCGTCGATGAACTGTGCCTTCTCAGGAATGATAATCTCATCGCGTGCCACACTGTAGTAGGCATCGTTGCCCGCCGTGGGCTTGATGGGACAGACATAGAGGTCCTTGTCTATCATCGCGTCAATCTCCGGCAGACTCACCATGCCCTTGTCGCTCAGTTCCAGTGTGCCTTGGGCTTCCTTGTGGTAGGTCTCATAGAGTTCGGGGCGCGTCTCCTTCATGTTGGTCTGGTCAACATTGAAGACATTATATACATGCTGTTTGGGAAAGACAGAGAACTCGTTGCGCTCCTTGTCGGAGAGTTGCTTGTAGTCCTCATATTTGATGCGCTCATTTGTCTTCTTGTGGACGCAGGTGAAGGTGGTGATCATCACGGGTGTGCTCTTCTCGCCTTTGTTCACACGGACGTAAGGCAGTTTGTTGCCTTCCTTGTCCGTGAGCAGGTGCAGCCGCTTGCCTTCCTTGTCCTTGGCGAAGTTCATGTCCGTGATGCGGTCGAAGGTGGCATAGCGTGCCGTCTGCCAGCCGTGCTTCTCCTGCAAGAACATCAGGATGATGCTGTTCATGCCGTTGTAGTTGCGGCCATTGAGGTTGCGGGGCAGCTGGGCGGCACCGGGAGAGATCCAAGGCTGCTTCCAGTCCTGCTGGAGATTGCGGATCTTGTCAATCATGATGTCGGCAAAGACATTCAAGGCGCGGTCCTCGGCACTCAGGCCGTCGGGGTTGGGAGTGTAATTCTTTCTCATAGCGTTAGGGGTTGGTTTCATGAGTTGTTGATGTGCTCGGTCATCTCACGGACGATGCACGAGAGACTGGGAGCATCCTTGTAAAAGGAGATGCGCAGGTCGCCGGTGATGTCCACATGGGCACGCGGGCGTAGCCATTCGGGTATGATGCTCTCGATGGTGGCGTTCTTCTCCGGGAAGCGCATGAAGGTGACCCACGTGCTGACAAAGCTGTCAACGACCTTCTCGGAGGAGTAAGCCGAGAACAGAAGGTAAGGACGGCCGTTCTTCGACGTGCGTTCCTCGAAGATGTTCTCCTTCTTCAGATAGCCGCGGAAAGAGAGCGTGCCGGAGATGGCATCCAATGCGGGAACATTCTCTATGGTCACCAATCGGGCGGTGAGGTAAAAGCTGAGGGCATCGTCCTTGCGGCGGATGTCCATGGTACCGCTCGCGGTAACACGCTGGCCTTCGGTGTAGAGACTGAGGTCGCTCTGCTGGGCCTGGGGCAGTGACACGAAGACACTGGTGTCCTTGGTGCCCGTTCCGTCGGCAAGGCTGACCGACATGAGGAAAGACACATAAGGTAGGTTGTTCCTGTCGGTGCGGATGGAGGCACTGCGTCGGACAGTGCCCGTGATGGTTACTTCTGCTTTAATCATAGTCGTATGGATTTGATGATGTTACTTTCTTTGCAGACTCTGTTCCTGCGACTGGCGCTCGGAAGCTATCTGCTCATAGTTCTCAGATGCTTGCTGGCTGAAGGTGACGGCATTGACAAAACTGCCAATCTTCTGCCGCCTGGCAGCATCGTCGCCGTCGCTATTAAGGATGGTGTTCAGGCGCTGCTGTTCCTCTGTGGAAAGCTCGTGACGGTACTCCTTCTTGCCGTCATTGGTGACTAAGACGGCCTTGCCGCCCTCGGTGACGGTCAGGGAGGCGGATTTCAGGTTCGGTGTCATACTGCTGAGGTCAATGCGCTTTTGCGTTACTGCTTCGTTGATGGCCGCCATCTTCTCGTCCCGGCTCTTGCCTTCCATCTTCATTGTCAGCATGAGCATCGTCATGAGCATCTGCATCAGACTGCCCAAGAGTCCGTGCCCGCCGTCCATGCCGATGGCAGCGTCCTCGGAGATCATCAGCTTATTGAGCCAGTTTTCCGGTGTGGCTTGTGTCTGTTCCACCGTTCCGTTGCCCTTGGGCTGATAGTCGGCCAGGAGGTTACGGCCATTGTGCTGTGCCTCTACCTTCATGTTGCCTTTCTGACTGATGTCCGCGAGGTAAGCGGCGGGGTTGACCCATTGCAGTTTGCCGTCCTTGGAGACGTTGATGACACCGAAGTGGAGATGTTCGCCCGTCACCCTCGTTCCGGTGGCTCCCGAAACGCCAATCTTCTGTCCGGCATTGACGGTATCGCCCTTCTTGACGGCTATCTCGCTGAGGTGCATATACTGAACCCTCACTCGTGAACCGTCCTCACGGGCATACTCCACGGTGACTGTCTTGCCACCGGCGGTGTTCGTGCGGTGGTCAACGCCCACGACGGTGCCCTTATCCTCGGTCGCCAAGACTGCTTCCTTGTTGGTCTTGATATCGATGCCGTGGTGCACCTGCATCGTACCTTTGTTCAGCGGATCCTCGCGGTTGCCGTAGGGAGAGGTGACGAGCATGAACTCCTCACGCTTTACGGGCATGCTGTAACTGCCGGTGGGAACAGAGGCCGTCTTTGGCTGGCTCACCTTGGCACCGTTTTCCTGCATGACTTTGGCATCATATTTCTGAAGTCCGGCACCCTCGATGACACTGACGAGCGTATTGACATAGCGTTTGTCAGAGGCATAGCCGCCCCGTTGGATGGCAGCGGCCCACCCCCGGTAGTCATCGGCGGACAGTCCGGCAGTGTGCTTACGGTAACGTTGGGCCATGAGGACTTTGGAATGGTCCTCATAGCTCTGCCCCACATTGTCGTACTTCTTGAACTTCTCGTTGGGACGGTCGTCGTCGGCCAGGACATAGTTGCCGTGGTAGGTGCCCTTCACGCCAAAGTGGTTGTTGGCGGTGTTGGCCAGGGTGCTACGGCCGTCAGCCGACTCGATGATGCCCTGTGCCAGCGTCACCGAGGCGGGTATGCCATAGCGCCGCATCTGCTCCATGGCATACTCCGCATATTGCTCGATATACTGTTGTCTGGATGGTGTCATAACGTAGCATTGTTATCGGTGCATCCCTGTGCGCTGCTCCTCCTGACGGGAGACGACTTCCTTGACTTCCTGCTGCGGAGCGTCCTTGGCTTCCTCGCCCTGAGTCTCCTGCTGCTTGGGCACGGTTAGCTGGTCACAGATGGCCACACGCTCACCGGCACGGATGAGCTTCGGCAGATAGACGTCGAGGGCATGGTGGGGAAAAATAGCGGTCTCTAATGGTTGGCCGTCCTTGTCCTTCACCTTGTTGTTGGTCGTCAGCGTGATACCCAATATCCTTGAAGCCTTGACAGCATCGTTGCGGTAGGTCTCATAGAAGTCGCCGGTGCGGAACAGCAGGATGGCTTCGGGGTGCTTTGCCTTCAGCCTGTCGAACTGCTTCATGATGGGCGGCAGCTGGTTCTGTCCGGCACTCTCCTTGACGGTCTGTTGGCCGTTTTGTTGGCCTGTCTGCTGCTCCTTGTCCTGTTTGCCGCTGAGCACGTCGGCATAGAGCGTGGCGGCAAGGTGCTGCTTGTAGTCGCGCTTGTCGTCGGCGAGCCACAGCCGCTGCCATTGCGACTGGCTGATTTCCCGTGGACGCTGCTTCTCACCGTCGATGTTGGCCATGAGCAACACCTTGTTGTCATTGGTCTTGAAGGCATTCACACGGTCGATGCGGTCAAGGGTCTCCTGCGAGGCGCTGCTCTTGAAGATATTCACCTCGCGGTCGGGATGCTCTGCCACGACGGAATAGTATTTCTGGGCGAACTGCGTGCGGAACTTCTCTATCGAAGCCTCGTCGTGGTCGTTCTTCATCATGTCGAAGTACATGCCGATGTCGGCCTTGTCGGGATGGACGGCAAAGGTGCGGCCTTCCTCAGGGCGTGCAGCCAGCGTCCACTTGCCGTTGTCGTCTTTCAGCATGGCGATGCGGGAGAAGGTCTCCGGCACCTTGTCGATGGGGAACTGCGAGGCCCAGGCCTCACGGCTCTTTTCCGAAGGTTTCTCCACGGGCAGGATCTTCACCCCACTCTCGGCTTTCTTCATCATGCCCACGGTGCGGTTGACATCCGCAAGGATGGCTTTGCCTACCTCTGGGTCTTCTTTCAGTTGGTCGATGACCGACGGCAGATGCTCTAAGGTCTCAGGATGGAGCCTGGCGGGAAGACCCATCTCCAACATCTTGTGGGAGGCTACCAAGTCCCTTACCAACAGTTCGCGTTGCTGCATGGAGGCGTCGGGCTGTCGTCCGCTCTCTACTGTCACTCCCCTGCGGCCCAGGCGTTGGGGGACACCCGTGGCATGGGCAATCTGCCGGACGACCTCCTGGGCATAGTCAGGATAAGAGGCAAAGTCCTTTTGCGGCGGGATGTGGAGCGTGTCGGTGCGGCTGTCATAGTGCGCGAGACCAGTGCCATCCTTGCGGATTGGCACAAGATAGTCTTTCATCTTCTGCAAGAACTGGTTGAACTCCATCCGCATGGCCTTGTCATCCGTGCGCCCATTGGCAGCGAACTGCTCCACCTGCTTTTGGTAGTCGTCCTTGTGAACGTGTGCCATCGTCGTCTGGTCGATGTTGAAGATGGTATAGACATCCTCACGTGGATTGGCCTTGTACTGCTTACGGGCATTCTCGTCGAGGGCGAAGTAAGCCTTGCGGCTGATCTTGTCGTCGGGATTGTCGTTGTTGACATACTGGTTGGGGTTCGTCCACACCACGGCTACGCCTTTCTGTCCCTTACGGACGGCCTCGCCACGGTCGTGGGTCTCGCGGAACATCGTATAGACGTTCGTCTTGAACCCGCCCGCATCGCTGTGCATCGCCATCACCAAGGTATTGCCCGGCGAAAGGCGCAAAGACTTGTCGTAAAAACTTGGAGCCGGCTTGCGGGCCGCATTGAGCAGCACGCCGCCGTTCTCCCTGGCTCTCTCAAGGGCAGCGACGAGAATCTCCGTCTGTCGCTCTGCGCCCGTCTTTTTCTGGATTACTTCTTCTGCCATTGTATCATATCATGAATGGGTGAAAAAATATAGGGAAATAACTCTCTGTCTCAGTTATCGGATGCCGCGCGTCTGACTGCGCTCCTGGTTCTGCTCATAGCTGTCAGCGGCCCGGTCCATGCTCTGTCTGCTGCCTACGGCCATCTCATCGACCTTGGCAAGGATGCAGTTGGCAAGGGTGTTGAGCGGCAGGGCCCCGGTCTGATAGGCATCCACTACCCGCGGGGGCAGCGTGACGATACGCGGTACACGGTCGATGTCCACCAAGAGGACGTTGCCCTCAATCTGTGGATTGTTCAACCGCTTGTCCAGCGGTTCGTCGTCATAGCGCTTATAGCGCGTGGCGCTGCTTTGGTTCTTCCGCTGCTCGGCCAAGGCCTCCTGCCCGGCTGTGTTGAACAGACTGGCACCGCCATAGAGCATGAGCGGGATCTTCATTATCGGATTGGAGGCGAAAGTCCCGGCCAGGAGCGAGGCCAACGGCACCATCGTCTGCTGATTCAGACCGATGGATTTCGTCTTGCCCGTCAGCACGCCTAAGAGCATGTCGGGAAGCATGGCCAAGGTGAAGCCGAGGTGGTTGAAGGTGTCGCCCATGCCGTCCAGGCCGATGTTGCCAAGGAGGGCATTCCAACCGGTGTAGTCGCCGGTAGCCGTTGGCTGCTGCGCTGAGGCTTGAGAAACTGCCTCCGTCGCTGGCATCGTGCTTTCCTGCATGGGAACATTCTCCTCCGCTTCGGCAATATTCTGATAGCTCACGGCATCCTTGCCCGATCTGCGGTAGCCTTGTTCGGCACGGATGGCCTTGGCAAAGGCCTCATACTCCATAGCCCGGACGGTGGCATCGGAGACGGACAGGAGGGTGTTGCGGCCACTGGCCTTGATGGTGCGCTCTCCGGCATCAAGGGCCTTCGAGACCTTGCTGCGGTAAATCTTCGCGTTGTCCGTCGCCCATTTCAGTGCAATAGCCAACTGTCGGTCAGTGGCATACGCCGTTTCGCTGAAGCCCATTTGCGTAAGCATCCATCTGGGGACGGAGGCTTTCTTCCGGTTGGCTTCCGCCACCTCCTGCCGTCCTAACTTCCGTTGCTTCTCCAGATAGTCTTTCTGCTGCCCGGAGCCTACACGGTCCACGGCTTCGACACTGCCGTCGATGGCTGCCTGACCGATGAGTCCGCCGACACCAAGCGTGGTAGCGGCATTGATGAGCCACGAGCCGATGGCGGATGAAGCCATTTCCAAGAACGAGGGGCTGTATTTTTTCTCCGCCTCCTTGTTGATATGGTCCTGCATGGCACTCTCTCGGCTGCGGTTGGGGATGTGGAAGAGCGTGCCCTCCATAGCCTTGCGCGTGACATACTCGGCGGCCGACTTCGGGATGCGTTCGTGGATGAGACGATCGACCATCTTTTTCTCCATGACGGAATCGACGGTGATATGCTGTCGTTTCAGCTCGGCCTTGACCATGCTGATATAGTCCTCCACGGTCTTCGTGTTCCACTTGCCGGTGTAGTTGACCTGCGAGCGGTAGCAGTCCATGGCTGCCATACCGCCGTCTGGTCCTGCCGCTCCGGCCATGAGCATGCGGTAGGAAGCGTTGTGGCGTGCGGCCTCTTCCGCCTTCCGGTGGTTGAGCTCGTCACGCACCCTGTCCATGATGGGGACGACCTTGGTGGTGAAGATGTCGGGTTGTCGGGATGTTGCCATATTATGCGAATGTTTGTCTTAACTGGTTGATGACCTGCTCACGGGTCTGCGCGAGGGCGGCATGGAGCACTTCCATCTGTCGGGGAAAATATTCTTCGAGCCATTCGTCCTTGCCGATACTGTCGTGGATGAATCGGATGGCAAGCTCACGGTTGATCTCCACGGCCCGCTCTCCCCGCTGCTTGCCGTTGAACCAGGCTTTCGTCCACCAGTTGATGCCGTCCTTGTCGGGATAGACACTGACGAGGCGCTGGATGTCGAAGCTCTGGATGTCGATGTCGAAGCCGTCGAGCGGGTCGATGAAGCCCTGACTGGCTATGGCGTCGTCAGTAGCTTTTTTTTTTCAATCTCGGACATGGATGAAAGGAACACGCCGTGGATGAGCGCGAGATAGTTGAGGAAGTCGTGGATGAGCAGTGTCTGCACGCGGCTGATAATGCCCAAGCTGCGTTCGCCGAGTCCCAAGGGATTGAGCAGGCTCGGTGCGTGCTCGTAGTAAGCACTGGTTGTGGCACCTTCGGCCAGCACGTTGCGCAGGGCGGCCTCCGTGGAGCCGGGCACCCGGTAGCGGTTGGATAGGAGGTCAACCATATAGCGGCCGAAGAAACGGCTGTACATCTGGTCGATCTCCGGCTGCTGGGCATCATAGGGCGTGGAGACCGGCATGTCGAGTGTGGCGACCTCCGGATTATTGCCCGTCATAGCTTTCTGTTCCTGCATCAGGAGGTTGTCCCTCACCATCGTCAGGAACTCCAACGGGTTGACTTCCTCGCCATTGAAACGCACCTCCACATGGAGCAGTCCGTCGCAGACAGCGATGTTGTCACCGGCCTTGACATTCCTTCCGAAGCCGCCTACGGCCTCGCGGATATGGGAATAGGTGACGTCGAACGAGCTGTTGTCTCCGGCGGCATAGTTGCGGTAGTTGACCGTGATGCCGAAACCTTTCCTGTTGTTGCTGGCGATACCCGAAACAATGCCGGTGGCCAGGGCCTTCAGCCACGTCTGAGGTGCAACCTTGAAATCGACACCGTGATGGATGAACTTTTCTCCGGTCTTTGGGTGTACCTGCTCGCCGTAGCCAAGGGTGATCACCAACGGACAGGGCTCCGGCAACTCAAAGGGCATGGCATAGCCACTCGGTGAATGGAGGTTCATGGACGGATTGTATGCTGTCTTTTCCATATTTTGTTTGTTTGGTTTGTCAGTTTATCGGCGCAGTCCGGTTTGCTGTTCACGCGCCAGTTCGTTGTCCTCGGCCTGGGCAACGGACTGCACCTGCTTTTGGGCGTTGTTGCCGACCATCATCATCGCCATCAGCGCACCGCCAATCTTGCCCAGCAGTCCCGTGCGGCCGAAGATGAGGTAAGACGCGGCGATGAGGGCTCCGATGCCCAGGCCCGACACCTTGCCGTGGACGAGATTGTCGAGGAAGTTGCCGAACATGTTCGTGCCGTTGCCGCCGAAGAGGTTGCCGAGGAAGTGGCTGATGCCGCGCAACGTCTCGCCCAAGGTGCCGAGAACGCCCTTGGCTTCCACAGCCGTATCCTTCACGTCGGTGAGGACATTGGTGGCGGTGTCCTTTACATCCTCCACGGTGTTCTTGCCCGTGAAGCCGTTGACGACATCGTGGGAGAAGTCGCCGGTGCCGTCGACGCCCTTGCGGAGCGTCTTGCCGACCGCCGTGCCGTAGGACTCGTCGGAGTTTGTCAGCTTCTGCCATCCGGCAAATGCGGCGACACCTCCGACAATGGCAGTCTTGGGGTTGCGGGCAGCGGCTGAGGCTACCTTGGCCGTGGCAGTGGCTACGTTGACTGTAGCGGCCTTACCGCCCTGCCAGAGTGTGGATGTGGCTTTCAGACCGCTGCGCCACAGCTTGGGCACGGCCTTGGTGAGTAGTGATAACCATCCCATAATGTTTTATTTATTCGGTTTGACATGTTTTGCGTTCACGCGCCAGGTGTCAAGGCACTCTTCTACGATTCCGGCCTTACCCTCCCTGTGCGGCAGTGAGTTGTATTCGATTTGATGCCATACCAGTCCCATCGTGGTACTCTTCACCAGTTTGGTGAGCATGGCCAGCTGATGGTTCATCTCCTTCAGTTGCGGACGGATGGAGAACACGAGGGTGACGCGCTGCTGCTCGGTCATCTTCTTGTCAAGGCAGACGTCGCGGACGGTGTTGACAATACCCATGCTCTTGGTGAGAATGCTGATGTAGATGTCGTTGCGCTTCCGGTGCAGGGCCACGGCAATGGCATTGGCCGGGGCCTCGCTGAGTTGCCTCGACAGACTGCCCATGTTGTCGCACAGCCGGTTGACCTCATAGTAGAAGCCGTAGGTCTGGGCAGCGTAGGCGATGGTGTTGCGGAAGGAGCTCAGGTATTCGTCGAACTGCTTTTGCAAGTCCTTCGTGGCCCCGACCTCCTCGTTGAGCCAGATATGTCCGGCTGACTCAGCTCCCATCAGCTTCAGCTGGGCGTTGTACTGCGACTCGGCCTTCTTCGTGAACTCGATAATCATGCCGGTCAGGACGGGATCGACCTGGGCGTGACCGGACAGCGGAACGAAGGTGACGAAGAACAGGAGAAATATGAATTGCTTCATCTTACTGGGTATTACTTGGCATAGAGACTGACTTCCTTGGCATAGCGCTTCCAGTGGGACAGCGACTGCAAGGCGGCGTCGCGGTGGTCACGCTCTATCATCCCGGCGGTGGCGCGGTTCCAAACATCGGCCATACGGTAGTGGCGGATGCTGAGATAGAGCTGCTGGAGCTTGTGGGAGAAAGCCGACAGGCGATCCTCCAACGCCCACAGCGTCTTGGAACGCTCGGCTCCCGTGAGCATGTTGGTCTCGCCGCCCTTGGCAACGGCATCCTTCAGCAGGGTGAACACGCTCAGCATCTCTGTGGTCGTCTCCATGTAGAGGTTGTTCATGCTTACCGTGACTGCAATGCCCTGGGGATTGTTGTTGATGGCCCGCCGCAGCTTGTCGAGGGTGATGAGGATGCGCAGTCCGTCGTCATAGATATGCGTGGCGGCCTTCAGGGCTGAGGCATAGCCGTTGGCAGTCTTCAGATAGCTGTTGTACTTCTTTTCCCAACCCTTCATCATCGTGAACTCCGCTGCCATCGTGTTTTGCAGAACGGCGGTGCCTCGCTGGGCTTCGGCCTCCTTGCCGACGGTCTCGTTGATGAGGGCGTTTCCGGCAGCTAAGAGAGTGTGCTCGCCGGGATTGGCGGTAACGACTTGGGCCTGACCTCTGACAGCGAAGAGCAGAAGCATCAGCAAGGCGAGGATGGCGATGAGCCAGAACCTTGGCCGTATGGGGTTGTTGGATATGGGTAAACTCATAGTTGTCAGTCTATTATCTGCTTTTTCCTAAAGCGATTTCCTTCTCGTCGCTCTCGTTGATTTCCACCTCTCCGTCCCCGTCCAGGTCGATACCGGCGGTCACCTTCTTCTCCCCCGTCGGCCCCAAGATTTCCGTCTTGATGCGCTCTATCTCCTTTTGGAAGAGCATGTCGTTCCAGTCCTTAGAGCCATCGGGCGGTACCTCACGCTTAACGGTCAGATTGGGCAGTGCCACACCGTCACGCTCCGAGGGATGGAAGAAACGGACGGCGTAGGTCTTGACAGCCAAATAGGGCGACTCGCCCCGGTCGGTGACGGCATGGTCGTTGCGCGAGCCAAAGGCGGGACGGGTGTTGAACTCATGGGGGTCATCCCATCTGACCTCCGAGACAAAGCCTTGGGGGAAGTGCTTGTCGAGAAACGTGTTCAGGGCGTTGGTCTCCTCCTCCGTCAGTCCGTCGTAGTCGCCGTTCTCCATCGCCGGGATGGCCCAGTCGGGAATGTCGTAGGTGCCGAGGTCGCGCAGATGGCCTTGCTCACGGCCGATGCTGAGTTTGTCCATCAGCTTCTTGTAGTAGTCCTCATGCAGCCGCATGGCCTTACGGGTCTGCTCCTCTATCTCGAAGTCGGGACACAGCCCGGAGGTATTCATCGAATAGAGCTCGTCGGCCTCGTTCTCATACTGTCCGTAAGCATCCTGCAAGTCCTTGGGCAGCCGGTATTCGTCGCCGGAGAGCAGGTCGTCGGGATTGCGCAGCGAGGCCATATAGTCCTTCATGTCCTCGCCGACCTTGGGCAGCCGCTCACGCACGTGGCGCAGCTCGGTCAGGAAGTTCTCGGCAAACTGCCGCCCGGCCATGTCGTTGTCAAAGCACAGGTGATGGCAGGCCTGGGGAGCCTTCCTGATGACCCCACGGAACTGCATTACCGTTGGGTTGCCACCCGTGGAGAGATAGACGGCTTCCTTCATGTCGTCGTTGCCCCTTGCATGGAGCTGGTAGAAGGCCATGGCATCATAGGCACTCTCGAACCACAGCACGTTACGGGCGTCCTTCAGTTCAGTGCCCTTGGGACTGGCAATCCACAGCCCTTCCGAGGCGTTGCTGCCCAAGGCTTTACCCTTATAGCCGCTGGAACCGTCGAGTCGCGGACGACCACGCTCCTCCAGTCCCACGATGTCCTTACTGCCGGGAATAGTCAGCGGAAAAGCGAGGTTGGTGCGGCTGATATTCTTCTCATTATCAACTTGTTTTGCAGCGAGCATGAAGTAAGACGCAAAAGCCTTCTGAACGTAGGGTTTGATCATACGGCTGTTGAAGAACGGTGCGAACTGGCGCATGTTCTCGGCGTTGAGTTTCTGGAAGTAGGTGAACTGGTAGTCCTTAACACTGAAAGGCCGGGACTGCCGTCGGGGTTCGATGATGTTACGCATGGATGGGTCGATGGGTTGGTTGAGGAGTCGGTTGCAGACGAGGTTGACGAGGTGATGGGGATTTATGCCGGGATCGTACTCCTGGAAGAGGTCGGGATGGTTGACGATGAACGACACCACGCTATAGACCTTCATCTCGGGTGGATGGAAACAGCCCTTGCCGTTGGCGGTGACGATGAACTTGTCGCCATGGACGCGGTGGCCGTCGCTGTCAACCCTCACATACGACGGCCAGCGCAGTCCGTCACGTCGGTTAAGATGGTAGCCAGCGTCACGGAGCACGTCCTGGATGTCGATGCGCTCGCGGAAGTCGTCGTATGTCAAAGGTGTATTCATCAGTTGTCGTATTAAGTGTTATCTGCTATGTCCGCCCATGTCACGGGCATTGAGTCCGGCGTTGAGTCCGGCATCAAAGGCACGCTCGGCGATGTCCTGCGGGGAATCGACACCGGGCTTGACATAGATGCGGCCCGTGCCGTGAACCTCCTGGTGGAACTCCGGGGCGGAATGAGGATGCTTGATATGCTCTACGTTGTGGGCGATGTCGGCACCGAGATAGGTGGCATCGCTGAGGGCGGTCAGCCCGGCACCGAGGAAGGCACCGAGGTTGAAGCCCTGCCGCATCTCTGGGCGTGTCTTCATATCAACCTCATGGAAGATCTTAGACATCATACGCTGACGCTGGTAGTCGTCAACGGCCATGTACATGTCGAACTGCTTCTTGCTGATGTCGTGGGTGATGACCTCGCCGTTGATGACGGCACTCATGCGGTAGGTGAACTGCGCGTCCTTGCCATCGGCTTGCTGTTTCTCATCAGTGGCCTTGGGAATTTTCTCCACCCAGATGTCGCCCACTTCCACATCTCTGCCGTGCCTACCCTCCCGGTACCAGCCCTTGCGGTCGTTCATCGCCTCCAGGTCACGGCCATTGGCATAGCCCTGCTCAGGGTCGAGTGTCGGGGCATGATGCTGTCCGGCCAACGGGTCTGTTGTGACCTCTATTCGGTCGTCGACTGTCCTGCGGCTGTTCAGCTGTGCTTCCACCTCCGGCTTTAACCGTAGGGAAACGGGCTCACGGCTGTTGAGCGTGTCCATCGTGATTTTATCCTGGAAGTCGCCACTGATGACACGGTTCAATATGCCCAAACGCTCCTTCATGGGTGTTGACTTCAGAGAGTTGTCAGTCAGCTTACGCACCTCTTCGTCGGTCAGGTCATAGACGAAATCCTGCCGGGTGGCTGAGGACTGGATGGTCAGCGTCTTCTTCTCCGCATCAACGAGGATGCCGTGAGAGGCCAGTACCTGCTGCCATTTCTCGTTGGTGAAATAGACGTTGGAGGTAATCAGCTCGTTGTAGGGCTTGGCGGGTTCCTGCGGACGCGGACGGCTCACGGTCTGCGGAAGGATCTGTTGCATCTCCTGCAAAGGGTCGGTACCGCTGCCTTTATAGTAGTAGCCGTAGCCGCCGCTTTGCAGCTCACCGGGGCGCAAACGACCGTCGGCGTGCTCGGCCACGATGGGCGTGACGGCGACACCGGCCATTCGGCGTAGGTGGAGCCCCTCTTGCTGGCGCGGGGTCCAGCCGAGGAATCCCACAGGAGGATAACTGACGGGACGCTCGCGGTAGCCGTGGAGTCCCATTGCCACCCGACCGTTGACATTGCGGGCAGCGACATAGGACGACGGCACGTCGAAGTCCTTGCCTACAATCTGGTTGAAGGTGCGGTAGGCTTTTTTGTTGGCGTAGTTACTGCCGCCGTCGCCGAGGGCACGGAACTGCTGCTCGCTGATGTCGTAGGACAGCATCGGCGAGTCGTGGCCTTGTACGAGGAGTTTATAGCGGTCCTGCTCAACGGCGAGCTGGGCTCTCATGCCGTTCTTGCGAAGCAGCTCACGGAGCTCGTAGGATACGTCACCGCGGTAGGACATGGCTTCTGATCGGATGCTCATAGTGGTCTCGGGTGAAGGGTTACTCATTGCTGACACATTCCTCAAACAGTGCCTCGCGGAAGTCGAGGAAGCACTTGGCTGATTCCTCACTGTGAGGGAAGATGTCATTGTCATGGCAGAACTGCTCGTAGTCCTCGGTGATCTCCTTTGACTGGAGGGTGACGAAATCAACGGCATTGATGTTGCCTGCCTCATACTGTTCGCGTAGGGTGTCGTAATCCGGGTAGTTCATAATTTATCAGTTTGAAGGGTGAATAATTGTCAGCAAGAACGGGTGAGCTGCCGTGCTTCCTCGTTGGGTTGCAGATAGCCACGCTGAAGGGAATAGCCGTCGCTGTCGCGCTCGTGGTCGATGCCCACGCCATAGCGGTTGGCCTGGCGGAGCATGGCGTCGCAGATGTCCTGGGTGAACTCGTCTTCGGGAACATAGTTGAGGACTCCGTTTCTGTTGACCCAGCAGCCATCGTTGCCAAAGGAGTATTCCGGCATCTGACGGCGCACCATCTTCTCCCAGCGGTTGGCATCACCGGCCACGACGACAACGCCATTCTCGGAGAACAGGTCGAGGCCGATGGTGATGCGGTCGTCACGGTCGAGGAAGGTCGTGGTGACGAGGGCACCATGCTGGAAGCTGAGGATGTCCTCAGGGGTGAGGTCGAACTCGTTATTGATGTTCATGAGGTTCCTGCCGATGATCTGCGTCGGGGAATAGACCACGCCGTTGGTGTCGCGGTCGAGCTGCACGAAGGCTTTCACTTTCTGGATGTGCTCCTCACCGTCATCAGTCAGGACGGTCTCCTCGATGTCGGAGACGATGACCTTTCCTGCGAGCAACAGACTTCGCTCCTTGTCAGTGAATGCAGAAAGGTCGGCTTCCTTCAGTTTGGGCGAGAACATGACGTCAATACCCTCCTCCGTCTCTATCAGACAGAACTTTGCATAGCAATGGGTGAGGCCGAAAGGCTGCTTGACGCTGATGGGCAGCAGCGGTGATTTCAGTCCCGACTCGATGCGCTCGTGAACATAGTCCGGGAGGTCGTAAATCATCTCCTCGGTCAGTCCGAACTCGCTGAGGATGTCAAGAGGATATTCCTCTCTATGGAATGGTTTGTATGGCATAAACACGCTTTTTGGTGAACATTACGATAGCAAAATTAAGCAGGAATTTGGCTTGTGCCTAAGTTGAAGCTAGAAATCAGCCGTTTTACGTAAGTTGTTGATACATTGGTTCTAAACAGAATACTAAATCGAACCAAAATAGAAGAATAAGGGCGGATTGGGCGGGTTGTCGGTGCGCAATTCTTTTCATGGGGCTGTTGTGTGCTAACTTTGTGGCATGCTCAGACGAACTACACTCATCGCAGCTTTTCTGATGGTCTGTTCAGTCCATAGTTGGGCACAGATGGCATCAGGCTATTTCCATACCATTGGCCAAGGCGAAAGGTATGGAAAGGTCGTTGCTGCCTCTGACTTTCCTCATGATTCGGTAGCAATGGAAAGCTCGCAGCCTTCAGAACAAGAAGCTCAGATGGTGAAGCCGAAGGCTACTGCTCCCTTGAAGAAGTATCCAAGGACCCGTAGCTACAGAAATTGGGAAGAGAGGGAGCTGACCATGCTCAACCTCCTGGAGGTCATCAGGGAAGTGGGTTTGACAAATGGCCTAATTGTCCTTGCACAGGCACTCTTGGAGACCGGTTATTTCTCAAGCCGCGTCTGCAAGGAGTACAACAATCTCTTTGGATTGTACGACAGTAAGAACAGGGAGTATTTTCGTTTTGCCCGGTGGGAGGACAGCGTGGTGGCGTATCAGCGGATGATACAATACAAGTACAAAGGCGGCAACTACTTCCAGTTCCTCAAAAGGATTGGCTATGCCGAGGACCCGCGGTATATCGTCAAGTTGGCTAAGGTGGTAAAGAGCATTTATAAGGATGTAGTTACAAGGTAAGAAATGCGCAAGATTGGTTCAAATAAACGCTATAAAATTTTGATAATCAATAGATTTTTCGTATCTTTGCAATGTAAGGCAGGGGTGTTTGTCTTCGTTATGGCAGGTTGGCTGGTAGCAGCTAATGGCTATGCGCAGACGAGCAGTGCTTCTCCCTTCAATACGATTGGCGAGGGCTACAGGAGACGTCCGGCTAAGGTGAGAGACCTTGGAAAGGACTATAAGCAGCATCCGACGAAGGATAGTGACCTTGGAGAGCCGAGCGACACCATCGATGCAGCTGATGTCCTGCAACCGCCAAGAGACAGTCTGAGCGCTTACCTGCCGATGGTGGCTCTTCCGCTCCGTCGTATCAGCGTCAGCTCACCGTTCGGTTTCCGCATGGATCCGATGAACAGGCGTAGGCGAAGGATGCACAGCGGATTGGACCTGAGGGCGCATTACGAACCGGTATTCTCGATGTTGCCAGGAACCGTCACCACCGCGTCGTATTCCATCAAGGGCGGCTACTATGTGACGATAGACCACGGATTCTTTGTCTGCTCCTACCTTCATCTGTCAAAGATACTGGTCAGCGCAGGACAGCGCGTCAGTGCCGGGCAACCGATAGCCATCAGTGGAAACACCGGACGCAACACAACCGGCCCACACCTTCATATCTCGTGCCGGTGGGGAGACACCCAAGGGAAGTACTTCGACCCTACCCTCATTCTTGAATACATTACCACGCAACTAACAAACAAATAACACATTATGGGAGTCATACTTATCCTCGTCCTCATCCTGCTCATCTGGCGGGGAGGCAAGAAAAAGCAGAAGAAACGCCGCCGTCGGACCTACACCGGTAAATCCGACTGGGAGAAGATGTGCGATGAAGGCGGAAAGTTCTATGGGTGGTAGATAACTTACATTGATTAATTTGAGTTATTCCAAAAGGACCTAACTTTAGTGCAAATGATATCTTTGTTAGGCTTGCTTTTCAGTAACTGAGCATAAGTTGTGGTATTTCTCCAATGTTATGTATTTTTATTTTTGTGTATTTTCAAATCACACTCGCAAAGGTTTGAACAGCCAGACAAATTAAAAGAGATAAATTGTTTTCTTTCATTATATTGCTTTGTCAAGGTAGCACAAACAATAAAAGAAGATAAAGTTTATATCTTTCCTTTACCTTCTTTTATTCATTTAGACGATAAATATTTTTAAGTGTTTTATACCTGTATACAAGTAAAATCTACCTTGCTATTTATCTTTTAAAACATATTTAATTCCGTTTGTTATAAAAATTCCTCTTTTAGGATCTTTTATTTTTACACCATTCAGATTATAATAAATACTACTCTTCTTATTACGAATTACATTATTTATAGAAGTCGGCGATAATTCTTTAATATTAACAAAAAGTGACCAAGGATATGCTTGCTCATAATTTTGTTTTGAATTATTTGGCACATACAATATAGCAGAGTTATAGATATCTGAGTCAAAAGTCGCATCTCCTACAATTGGAGGATTTGAAGATTGCAGTTTTATTTCTTTTATATTGGTATCATAGAAAGCATAAGTTCCTATTTTAGAAATATTCTTTCCTAAAGAAACTCTTTCCAATGATTGTGAACTTCTGAATGCATATTTACCAATAGTGCTTATTGAGTCCGATAAATATACCTCCTTCAATATCCTATTACTTGAAAAAGCTTCATTTGCTATTTCTTTTATCACGTACAAAGCATTATTATATTTAATGGAAATAGGAGAATGAAATATGGAAACATTTGGACCTTTTAAAATTCTAACGTTTCTCTCATCTATGATTTCATATGTAACAGAATTCTCAACAAATGTCTTTCGTTGAGGAGTAATTACTCCACTATCAGAAAGATTATAAATTTTTTGAAAGGCATTCCATGGATATGTTTGTGAATAAACACTAGTGTATCCATCAGGTACAAATAAAACACCTAAATCTGTTGTCCTATCAGCCAAAGAGGCATAACCTACTTTAGGAGGAATCATGGCGTGTACGTAAACCGTGTCAATGTGTGTATCATAAAATGCATAATCGCCAATATTTTTTACAGATTTGCCAATGGATATGGCTTCTACATTTTGACAACTGCGAAAAGCTGCACTATCTATTTCTTCGACAGAGTCTGGTACAAAAACATATTTAATGTTGAAATTGTCATAAAAGGCTTTTTTTGAAATCCGTTTTACTATATAGTTATTGTCTTTATATGTTACTGAATTAGGCACAATAAGACTTCCTATAGGATCCCCTCCCTTTAGAGTAACATAATGTGAGCTACCAATACGCTCAAATAACAAATTGCCGATTTTGAAGCTATCAGTACCTTGTGCGTTTCCAATAGTAGCAAAGAAGCAATTCAATATTGTAAATGCGAATAAAAATTGAATAATTTGTTTCATAAATATATGAGTCTCTAAATTCTCATTGATATGCGTTCAATGATGCCACCAATATGGGATCACTTGCTTTAGTTTCGTACGGCCGCAAAGTTAATATTTTAATTCGACATTTAGACTGATAAACCATTATATTTTCCAATATTTTTTCTCAGCCTATAACTGTCAAACTTGACCCGCAAGTATATCATTTTTTTGAATGTACTGGTAATTATCAATTTCTCCAAAGTTAAAATTCACTGTGCATAGTTTATAGTTTTTCCCTTTTTCATAATTTCGTAAATCATTTCCAACATTTTCCGTTTGAGCTTCAAGAGTTGTACAGAGAATGTGAACCATGGTTTCGTCGGAAGGATAGCGTATTTATGGATAATGTCTAAGGTTATAACACTCCTATCAACTCTATATCGAATATGAGTGTGGAGCCACCGGGGATGCCAGGTTGAGCGTATTTGCCGTAGCCCATTTCGGCAGGAATGTAGAGCTCCCACTGGTCACCGACGTGCATCTGTTGAAGGGCGATGATCCAGCCCTCTATCAGGTCGCTGAGTCGCATGGTAATCGGGGTGCCGCCAATGCTCGTGTCGAACTTTTTGCCGTCGATGGTCCTGCCGGTATAATGAACGGTGACGATGCTCCGCTTCTGTGGCTGCGCGCCATCCGGATCGCCAGACTTCAATACTTTATAATAGATGCCATTGGGGAGGGCTTTCACGCCCTCCTCCTTGGCCTTATCTTCCAACCACTTGCGGTTGGCAATGATGTATTCGCGTTTTGACATACACTGAGATTTAAGTTGTTATCTAAAGATACCTTACTTGGCCTTAAATCATTACTTCCCAATACAATCAAATATTTGAAGAATTGCGTGGTGGAATCTCATAAGTGCTTATCTTAAAACAGCAATCTTCGTCACACAATTCTTTAATTGGCTGTAGCTCCTTCCTATTATTATATGCATAATGTATATTGGTCGATGTGATTGCAGTAGTCGTCTTCTGTCCTTTGGATTTTCCAAAATTGTTAGTTGAAAAGTAATATCTGTTATCTTTACTTAGCTCAGCTTTCTTTTGTCTCATCTTATTGATATTGCCCATCGGAGTATGAATGGGATTAAGGAATACATCCGTTGCTTTATTAATCTCGTTGAACATGGATGCTAATTTGGAATCATCTTCAAAGCGGAAGTATGGCTTATTTTGATTCTTCTGTTTATTTGCAATGATATTTATCTCACCACATTGCAGAATAGTGAATTTTAAGCCATCTATAATGAATTTTCTTCTTTCTAGCAATTCCTTTAGCAGTCGTTCGGCTAGTAAGGAGTCTTTTTTGATTTCCTTTGAAGAAGCGAATATCTGACTAGAGAACATATCCTCTATTATACCATCATGAATATAGAAGAGAGGGTTTCTTAATTCCATAAAACTATTTCTCTCATAATCTCTAATCTCAAGTATTGCGTGTGTATGATTGTTAGTGATTGACTTTTGCAAAGCCTGTAAATATTTCAGGTTCAGTAGCGTATGTCCACTGAATAAAATTAAGTCAGCGCTACTATTGTTGAAGATTTCCGTTGTCATCTCCAATCGTTTTTTCCATGTGCAGGATACATCAAAGGCCACTAATTGAATTATCATATAGCTGAAATGTTGAATTCTTGATTTTGCGACAAAGATAAGTATAAATAATGAGAATATATTAATTCTTGTTGTTTTTCTAATGAATTTCGTTGCTTTCTCTTATCAAATTTTTAATGAAACTTTGTCATTTCGTGCGAAATGTATTATTTTTGCAGTTATAAACAGAAAACTTATGTGTATGGAGAATTTAAAGAACGCATTAAAATCAATAGTACCATCTCTTTCAAAGTCTGATTTGGATTCAAAATTCCCGGTGATTGCAGAGCTACTCATGAGTAACTATGGAGTGGAGACACAAGGCCAAATTTACTTCTTCAACGAAGTCGAATTCTACTATTATGATCCTCTATATAATGACTTAACCTCTTCAAGCAAGCATAGAATTACCTATGACAGGAATGCATTAGCTGGATGTTGGTTCATACATAATTATGGTGTAGACTTAACTTTTACAAGTAATAGAGATGAAGGTTATGGTGGTGGAATTCTGATAAGATCTATAGAAGAAAGTGGGTCTCAAAAAGCTGTTGTCGGACCTGTGAAATGTGTTGAAGCACTTTGGGAGGAAGCTGTAGATGCGTTTATTTCGACAGCTCCCAATCCTAAAATTATTAATATTCCCAAACGTGACGTTGAACTCGATGTTCCAACTAAACGAATAAAAATAGATAGTGAGAATAAGTGGAGATTTACAATTAAGGGCAAAAATGTATGTGAACTAAAATAAGTTTTATTGATGAATTATTGATAAATGTTCCATGTAGCGCAATGAATTGCTCCGCCACGTCGGACAAGGGGCAGTGCGTTGATGGTTTCTATTGGTTTGGACGTTATTTTCGACAGTTGTTCGACGGCCTCGTTGTCTTCTGCAACTCCTAACCTGGGAACCAATACAACGTTCTGAGTCTCGACGAAGTTGACGTAGCACCAAGACCGGCGGTGAAAGTCCCTCTTGAAAGAATACTCCAACTGCTTGACTTCAAAGCCTGTCTTGATAAGACGCTCATGGACTTGTCGGGCGATATTCTTATCATAGTCGCTGTAGTTGGTCATCACTACAGTACCATTCAGATAGTTGACGATGCCATCAGAGTGGCCGTACATTTCGGCTTTATCCCAAGGCAACCACAGGACTTCACGGTGGAAACAATCTCGGATGATGGAATCGATATCTATTTGGCTGTATCGAGGATTTTCAACCATGACCTTCTCCGTCATGGCCACATACTTATCGGCCAACTTGACAACGTTACCTCCGTCAATCACAAGCCCTAACTGCTTTGTAGTCTTTTCCAATGTATCTTCTACAAAATGCTCAGATGTTACAAGGTACTTGCTGTATCGCTTTGATGACAGAAGATAGTCGGGAGTATATTGGTACTCCAAGAAGCAGTCGTCACTCAACTGGATGGGCATGTAATCCCTTACCCAGATGTTGTCTTTCGAACCACAGAATGCGACCCGAATACCATGCTTGCCACATTTCTCTTTTATTTCCTCCACTACCTTAGGAAAGAGACCGGGCGACAGCAGTATCACATTGCTGTCTGATTCTACAATGTTCCTCATATTCAATAAATTAACTAATAAATATCTACCACCAAGGTATAAGAAGGATTTGGATTCTCCAAATTTTATAGCGTTTTTTTTCACTTCTTGTAAAACTCCTGTATCTCGGCAATCATGTCCTTCACCTCCTATTTGACTTTCATGTCACAATACCCTCTATACCTCTTGACTTTATCATATGACTAACATAACAGCACTCTGTGATCCAAACTTATCCTCGTCCTCATCCTGCTCATCTGGCGGGGAGGCAAGAAAAAGCAGAAAAAACGCCGCCGTCGGACCTACACCGGTAAGTCCGATTGGGAGAAGATGTGCGATGAAGGCGGAAAGTTCTATGGGTGGTAGAAGTTTTTAATAAACTTATTCAGTATTGTTGATAAACTTGATACATGGAAATGGACACCATAGTTGGTAAAAACAATAAAGGGGCAATCGTGACTATAATAGACAGAAGCACAGACTGGCTGCTTATGAGAAAGCTGCCTCATGGCAAAGATGCAACGGAGGCGGCCAAGACGATAGTACATCTGTTGGAACCTTACCGTAAATGGATAAAGACCATCACAACAGACAACGGATCAGAGTTCTTCCGTCATGAGTACATAGCCAAAAAATTAGGCGCTAAGGTGTACTTTGCCGACCCTCATGCGCCTTGGCAGAAAGGCGGAATAGAAAACACCAATGGACTCATACGGCAATACATTCCTAAAAGTACTGATTTTAAGGACGTAAGTCAACAGAGGATAAAGATGATACAAAGAAAAATTAACGCAAGTCCGAGGGAAAAATTAAATTTCCTCACTCCAGATGAAGTCGTTTACAAAAAGACTTCGTAAATTTGCGCTTGCTAATTGACTCCGCCCTAATCAAAAAGCAAAAAGAATGAAAGTTATAAGCAATCTTAGAATATCAGAGCAAGGCCTTGAAGCCAAAGGGAAGAATGGCAAATGGTGTCCGGTTCTCCTATCCCAAGGAGATATGGATGGTGCATGCTCTGTTTATTCACTCATGATGGATCTAATTTTAATAAGAACAATTAATCGTTCTGACGTAACAATTAGAAAGAAAGCTGATGGACGAAAGTCCAAAGGAAGATTACTCCATGAGTTTCTGGATAATCACGGACTTATCGCAAACGGCTTTAAGTTTGAGGAAGTAAAATCATTGTTGCAATCCAGTTTCCTGAAGGTGGTTACCTCTGAGTATATTGATGAAGACAATATACTTGACAGAATAAAAGGTTCCATTGATGACGACATGCCAATAATTATAGGCATAGATTTCAACAATAAGGATGGACACGCATTGGTTGCCATAGGCTACGACACTAATAGCGATGGAGGACTTTCCGAGATTTACTGTCTAGACCCAGGTCAGCCCAAGACTAATATCGGCTACTGGAATGCTGTCATCAAGGTGAATGAATACAAGAATACTCAATACAAGCATCTGTACCTGCCAATTAATGACAGAGTCTCTCTCAGTGATGCGTTATTAATTACTAAGAAATAAGCAAATGGATGAAGAGCTGATAACAATGGGGCTTACAAATAAATTAACGGTATCAGACATCGAGAGAATCCAAGAAAAAGCTGATAAAGGAGACGCATACGCACAATATGCATACGCAAGAGTTCTGAATGCTTCCAAGGATTTTGATGCTATAAAGATAGTCTCGTATCTGGAAAAATCTGCAAAACAAGGATACAATAAAGCAATGTATGTGTTGACATACTTCCTCTTCTTTGGAGAAGGTATAGAAAAAGACGTAGAACGAGCTGAATATTGTTGTGAAAAATCCGCAATATCAGGTTATATCCCAGCAAAAAGATTTTTATCAATAATAAGAGATTACAAACATCTTACTGCAGAAATGTCTGAACCTTTAGAAGTTTATAAAGCTATATTTGTGGCATTTCAAAGGCATGATATACAACCAATTCTACCACTCCTAGATGAGGATGTTTGCTTCATTGATAGTCTTTTAAGCCCTATTTACGGTAAGGAGAAAGTCGTGGAAGCTTTGGCTGGTAAATTTGAGGAATTAAATAAAGGCAACATTGAAGACCAAATAAGTTATATCCCAACTTACCGATATGGAACAATAATAGAACAGTATATAAAGGGATATAGAAGGTCACTTATTCTATGCCGTGTAAATCAAGAAGGCAAAATAGACAGAATCACCAGACAGCCATCTAACTGGGGGCTAAACATGGAGGGAATATATATTAATGCAGGAAGTCAACCTCTTACCCGAACAAATTTACTTATTAAAGATAATGGATATCATAAGGGGCACATGTTTTGTATGAATTGCGGCACATTATCAGAAGATCTTAAATGGGTAAGATGCTCAAAGAATATTCCCAAATTTGGAATAACTTTAGAAGGCAGAATGAGTATCTGTCCAAAATGTCAGAAAGAAGTAGAGTTTATTTTTGAAAAATCAAATACTTTGAGTAAATTTGCAGACATCAATCACTAAATTTGCACTTGCTAATTGACTCCGCCCTTCACCTTTTGTTCATCAAAAGTTAAAAAATGAAAAGTGCATTTATTGAAAAAATATGTACATTTGCATACAATATTTTAAATAATTGAACTATGATAGAATTAGAATCGCCTTTAGCGCAAGCCTATGCCATAAAAATTCAAGGTATAGTTAATGAATTAAAAAAGACCTCTAAGAAAGCCATTGCAGAGGCAAACAAATATCTCGTTGATAACGATACTGCAAAACGAGAATATGGAGGAAGGGTAGGTGAGCAATTTTATCTGTTCCCCAATGAAGCCCCTTCTCATGAAATTATAGATGAATATGAAAAGACGAAGCCTTATTTTGGGGTTGGTGAAAATGCAGTAACATTTGAGGAACACCTTTCACATCGTCAGATGACCATTATATTTAAAGATAATGATCTAATCATTAGACGAGATAGGCAACTTTACATAGACAAACTTACTGAAAAGTGCCTTAACGAGAGGATAAAATATGCCAAAGATCATTATAACATTGATTGGAACAACGCTAAAATTTTCATTTTCCCATATAAAACAATTTACTTCTATATTTCCGATTCATTTGAGACGACATTAGCTGGAGGAAGATCTGATTTAAGAAATCCCGATAATTGGTTTACTATACCATACTCTGAAACAATTGACTATCGTGAATTACGAAAAAAATGTAGAGAATATGAACAAGAACATCCTCTACCTGAAAGATATATGTATTAAAGTCATCTTGTTTTTTTAATCGGCTCTGCTACCAATCTACATTCCATACTTTCTTCCATTCTTGAATAGAGTTGTGTCATAATATAGATTTTTAGACTTTACTTCGCAAAGGTAGCATTTTTCCCTTGAAATTGGATATAATCATCCAAAAACTTTATCGAGAAATTCACTTTGCATGAGCACTAAACGGCGTTCGTCCTCACTTCTTGTAGAACTCCTGTATCTCAGCTATCATGTCCTTTACCTCTTGGTTGACCTTTAGGAAGTTGGCATAGAGGATGCGCTCACGCGCCTCGACGGAAGGGAAGTTATAGAACTTCGGCAATGGGTACTGGGCATAGGCTTTCTCCTCCTTCGCAATCTCGGCCATGTCGAAGTCGGTCTTGCAGAAGAACTTGCTGGTCTTGAACTCCTCGGCCTCCTGGATGTCCATGCTGCCGCCACGGCCGGTCTTCGTCTTGATGAAGTCGCGGGCTGTCTGACCACATATCCAGCCGGTGGGCATGTCCGCAATCTTAGAGCCCGGCACCAGAGAGTCCATGTTCTCGTTGAGGTTGATGGAAGTCTTGTCGCGGTCAATGGTCACACCCTTCTTCAACTGCACCACCTTGCCGAAGATGTCGTTGGAGAGCCATTCCAAGGTCTCCTTTGCACGGGCTGAGCCGCTGACGACATTGCCGACGGTGGTGATGACCTTCTGCATACCGACCTTCCCATAGTCCGACTCCAACTGAGGAAGTTCCTGGAAACCCAGTGTCACGCTCACCTTGTTGCTTCGCGCCGTACCGATGAGACGGTCAATCTTATGGAAGTACAGCGTGGGCAGCTCATCGACGATGATGCTCACCGGCACATTCTTTCCCTGCCCGGTATTGACACGCGTCACGAGACGGTTGAGGATAAGGGCGTTAAGGGCACCGATGATGCTCTCCATCTCCGGGTCGTTGGCAATGAGCAGGTAGCTGGGATGCTTCGGATCGCTGACCTTTAAGTCGAAGTCATCACCTTCCTTGCTGAATATCCAATACGACTCTTTCGTGGCCAAGCGGGAAGTGAACACACGCAGGGTACCAATCATACCCTCCAACTGCTCCATGGCCTTGTTCTCGTAAGCAGTACGGAAGGGACCCAGTAAGGGAGCCACTTCGGAGTCGGTCATAAGCACCTCAAAGATGGTATCATAACTCTCGTTGAGGAAAGACAGAATATGCGGCATGTCGCTGTACTTGCCTAACCAATAAGCGGGCTCACAGACATTGCCCTCGGCATCGCGGACAACACCCGTCGGCTTGATCATCCCCGTCTCCGGGTCGATGGTCTTGTCATAGGCCAACTCCCTGCCCTGCTCGTCATAGGGCCGCTTCTGATAGTTGCAGAAGAAGTAGATGCACGCGGCGAGGAAGTTGACAGCGGAAGTCTGGAAGAACTGGTCGCTGCCGCCTCCACCCTCTTTCTTGCCTTTCTGTAATGACTCCAGGAGCGTTTCTGCCGTCTCACTAGCAGCAGCGAGATTGCTGATATACTTCAACTGGATGGGATTGACCCTCCGGCTGTATTCCACGTTGACGAAGTTGATGATGTTGAAGTCGCACCCCTCCGGCGTGCGCCCGGCTTTCTTGTTGATGCGGTAATGGTAGTAGAGCTTCTGAGCCAGCGTAGGGAACTTATAGTCATAGGCGACGACGGCAAAGCCCTTGGCGCTGTGCTGGCGGATAAAAGGCTCGATGATGGAGAACGTCTTACCTGAACCTGGTGTGCCGACAACCCACGTGCCACGAAAGGGATTGATGATGTTCACCCAGCCCTTGCGGAACTTCCCCTTGTAGTAATAGCGCATGGGGATGTTCACACTGTACTTGTTCTCTATCTTCTTGTCATTCTGCAAGAAACTCTCATTTTCTAAGTTGAAGCGGTCTTTGAGCAGGCCGTCCTTCAGATACTTCGAGATATTGTCCAACGCCACGTGGCAGAGTACTGTGCCCACGACCGACATAAGAAAATAAAGCCATGTGCTGCAATGAAGCGAGAAGAAGCATGGATTCCAACCGCGGTAGAACATCCATACGGAGAGGAACATCAGTATCAGACCAAAAGACAACGGATAGACGACCATGCGCTTGGCGTTGAACTCCAGGTGCTTCTTGTTCCTCGTACCGATGCACGTCACGCAGATGATGAGCAGGGTCATAATCTTGCTGTGTAGCAGATGGCCATCCTGGTAGATGTCCATCAGCTTTATCCTGCCGTGGATGTCCGCGAGGATACCACCCCAGAACGTCAGCATTCCGGGGGTGATGGCATACTCGAAAAACTCGATGATCAGCGACAGGTAGATGAACGTCCTGAAAATCTTGTAGATGGACTGCAGGTCCTTGCTTTCTTCCATTGTATCTTATTGCGTTAATTAAGACAAAACTTGTTGGCTGCGTTATGGGATGATGCCCACGGCGTGGTCACTCCTTGACCAAAGCGTGGTCACACCATGACCAAACCGCGGTCATCCTATGACCAAAGCGTGGTCACATCATGACCAAATCGTGGTCATGCCTTGACCAGAACGCGGTCACTTCACCGCTTCAATTTCTTAGACTTTTGTCGAAGGCATCCGCGCTGAGCACATCGCCGTATTTGACGGTTAGGCTGATGGTGCGGCCGCTAATCTGCTTCTCGCTCAACTCGATGGTGAGGATCTTATCATCTGGGAAGGTCAGCTTCTTGATGACGATGACGTTGCGGTAGCCGTGGAGGAACGACTGCGAGCGGTCGAGCATGAAGGCCGGTTCCAACTCAATCGTCTGCACCGTCGTGGCCTTGGCTTTCTTCTTGTCCTGAAGTTTGATCCTCAGCTGGTCGATGTCAAAACGGATGTTCGTCTTGTTATAGACAGAGAAGTCGATGAAGAAATACTCGCCCACCGCGTAGATGTTGTTCAGCTGCATCTGCACCTTGTGCTTCTTCGACTTACGGCTGTAACGTGACGATGACAGCCATATCCTGCGGGCATAGCGCGCCATGTCCTCCGTGGAGAGGCTGACAGCCGGGTTGTCATAGTGCGTTCGCTCATCGAGCAGGATAGTCTTGTCGGTCACGGCTTCTTCCGGACGCGACGTATAGACCAGGCCGTACTGACTGCGGTAACGCTCCGTGACGATGGTCACGACACCGAGAATGTCGCCGTCACGGTTCACCTCCACGCCCTCCTTGGGTTTCAGGCGAATGGTGTTGTTGATGGGCTGGTCGCCGACGACCTTATCCGTGCTGATGTCCACGAACCTTACGGGCTCACTGGCCGTGATGACCGTCGTTATTTTCTCATTGACAGTCAGAAGCTGCGTACAGTCCATTGTCTTCTGGGCGTTCATCCCGGTGAACAGGAAGACGAAGAGGATGAGAAAGAAGAATCTATGCGTATTCATTGTTTTGCTGATTTATTGTTTATCGTTTTTGCTTGTCCTTGCTGTTGATGAGATAGACCATCGTGCCGTATTTCACCCGCACCTTGTTCTTTCGGATATTCTTCGACAGGGCGTTGGAAGCCTTGCGGTAGGCATTCTGCAATGCCTGCTGCCCCCAGCGTGCCGTGGCACCGGATACGGAACCGTCGGTAAAGCTCATGTTCTGACTCACCGTACTGCCCGCCACGTCCTTGACGGTCTCGCCGAAACTGCTCTTGGGAACATACAGCCCCTCCAGTCCGTCGGTGTCGTAGATGCTCAGATGAACCTTTATCAGCTCGTCCTGGTAGAGGATGCTCTTGATGGTTCCCTTGACACGCTGCTGTCCGAAACCGCTCATCGTGCCGTAGAGACAGGTGCCCTTAGCCACCGTCCGCTCGCCAATGTCTATGTCGTCGAGAAGGCGGAACCGTACACGGCTGCCGTCAACGGCCGTTATCTCCTCATCGACAATAGCGCGGATGAGCTTGTGCTGAGGCTCGTTGGTGGCGATGGTGTTGAAATACTCGGAAGTCTCCTTCTGCCGTTTCACCACTTCCTCGGCCTCGGCTTCCTCAGCAATCTCGCTGACGGCTTTCTCATTGATGGTCTTCCTGCCCTCTTTGGGCTGGTCCTTTGGTTTGGCGTAGTGGCTGCCCGAGGATGGCTTGTCTGTTGACTCCGCATCAGTCGGCATGCCACTGCTGCGCAAGCCTTCGTCACGGGCATCGGTCAACTTCTTCTGAAGGTCCTCCAACGTGCGCTGCTCATCATAGGTATTGGCATAGTGACTGCCACCGGTGTGATTGTCCCTCTCCTGTTGCTCCTTGATCTGCTCCTGCAACTGGCGCAGACGCTCCATCGACCGCTGGGCTTCCTCGCTCTGCCGGTCCATAGCGGCCACTTCGGCATCGGTATATTGCGAATGGTAGGCTTCTTTCTCCTCCTCGTTGCCGCGGTCGATGTTCTCGACGGCGGACTCATCCTTGATCTTACCGAAGTTGTCGACCATGTTGCTGTACTTGTCACCGATACCGTCGCCTTTGAGGTTAGCATCGGGCAGCTTGTCGTTGTAGTACGTCGTGGTCTGCTTCTTGTCATCCACCTCGGCCTTCTCGATGTTGAAGAAACGGAAGAAGAAATAGCCGAAGAACAGCAAGGGCAGATAGAGAATGGCGGGTAGCATGTACTTCGCCTGCCGGAAATTAATTTTGTCTGTAATGCTCATAGTCCTTGGTGTTGGATGGGTTCGACACTTGGCTTGCCTTCTCCGTCTGCTGCTCACGCCCATGATGGCGGTTGAAACGCAGCTCCTTTTCCTGCCGCTCCACGGCACTCGAAGGCTGCCGCTGGTGGGTCACCGCCGTGGACATGCGGTAGAGGTTGAGGGCTACGCTGAAAAGGACAAAGCCGAAAATGATACACAGGAAGAACTTGGGATAGCGCGAGGCAAAGCCCTGCACCCTGGCGGCGGCCTTGTCGAGGCGCACGGTTTCGGCAAAGGTCTTGCCCGCCTCCACGCTGCTTTCGTGAAGCTCCTTGTATTTCGGGTCGTTCTTGTCGGGCATCTTCTCCCCGATGATGATTTGCTTGATATTCATAGTTGTCAATAATTAGATTTTGTCCGTTGGTCGAGATCCTTGTTGAGAATGGTTCTCCAGTTCACGATGAGCAGTCCGTGGGGATTGTTCTCCGTCCGCGGCACCCGTTTCAGCGCACCCTCAGTCACGAGCTCACGCATGAGGATGGAGGTGCGCCGCTCAATGCGCTGACGGCCATAGTAGGTGAACGTCAGACTGTCCCTGTTGAAGTGGATGCTGTCACAGAAGATGCTGAACACAGCACTGGAGCCCATGATGTTGCCGTAGAAGCCTTTCTCCTTCAGGGCATTGTACTGAGCAAGGCCGCTCTCGTCGATGAGATACATCGCCTTTTCCATCGTGTATTTGATGTATTTGTCGTCGGGAGCCAGGGTAAAGAAGTAGTGATGGAACATCTCCACATGGCTTTTCGCCTCCACGTCGAGGGTCTCCTCCATCGTGCTTCTGTTGACCAGTATCGGTACGGTGCCGTCAAGGACATAGATCTTCCGGTGGGCATCGTCAACCATCGTGCGGGCTGTCCAGATGCTGCTGAGCGAGATGACCACGCAGCCCACCAGGAACAGCGAGCAGATGATAAGTACCAGTTTAATCTTATTTTCTAAATTCTTGATAACCATAATATTGCGATTTGATGTTTACACTCCTAATACCTTCCCGGCTGACTGGCGCATGGACGTTGCCACACCCTCGCCGAAGCTTCTCGTAGAGAATGCCGTGTCACCCTCAGGAATCATCCAAGCGGCAAGGTCGGGGATGAGGTTCAGACACTTCAGGGCCACGACACTTGCGGCCATCAGGTAACCGGCCGTGAAGAACGCATTCTGCAAGTAGTTGACAACGGTCTCGTCCGAGGCCGTGACCGCCATCAAGTCATTGTACTGGATGTTGATGACAATATCGAAAAGTAACAGCACGTAGAAGCCGACGAAGTAGAGCATGGCTCCGTAGAAGTGGACAGTGAGATAGCGGATGATCCACTTCGCCCAGGCACCCTCCCACTTCGGCAATAAGGAGAACGCCCACTGGATGGGTCCGAAGATGGTCAGCATGCCCAAGAGAATCTGCTGGCAGTAGATGGTGCCCCACCAGCCGATGCGGAACGTAATCAAAGCAATAAGCATGATGATCTTGTCTATCAGCATCACGAGTCCGGCTGAGGTGCTCGTCATCTCGGCCTTGACAATGTTCTTCTCATCCTCCGCCGCAGCGTCGGCATCGGTCACGTCCTGCACGCTGCCTTGGGTCAGCAGGGCGCTCACGGCATTGCTCGCCGCCTTGATGGTGGACATCGGGTCGGAAGCTTCGTCGCCGAGTTGGTACATCAGCTGCTGCACGTCGTCCATCCTGTCCTTCACCTGCGCGGCCTCGGCCTCATAGAGGTCATGGGTGTAGCTGCCGATGGCATTTGGGATGTAGCTTAGGAAGTCGAGGGCGCACCATGTGCTGCGGCCTCCGCCTATCCCCGTGTCGGCCGGCGGGTACCACCAGCAGAGGATGATACTGATGGCAAGGGGCTTGAAAAGTTTCATCACGTCCAAGGGCTCGCGCCTGACCATCATCTTGTAGGCCATGTTGGCACACATGATGATGGCAAAGAGTCCGGCCAGAGCCATGGACATCTGGAGAATCCACCAGAACGGGCCCTGCCCGCCCGTGAACGTCGCGTCGGTCAGGAACTCATTCGTGCGGAATATCACGTCGTCAATCTCCTCTTCGAGAAGGTTGATGCCGAAATCTACTGCTGTGCTGTCGTTGGGCATAGTCGTTGTCGTTTATGGGGTAATGATGTTATTGTCCTTTGTCGTGATCTTTGCCTTCAGGCCATTGTCACGCCAACGGTTGTAGGCGGCTGTGGCATTCTCTTTGACGCGGTGCTGGAAACGGGACATGGCCGTCACAATCCTGTCGGCGCGCTGCTTCGTGGCAAGGAAGCGGACTCGCAAAATCAGTTTGTCATTGGATGCCGTCACCTCGTCATAGATAGCGAGGTACTGCTTCTGCCGCTCGCTGTTCGGCATATAACCTTTGCGGACGGTCTTGATGGCGAAGTCGTACATCCTGGCCAGATCCGCCCATGCGTCTATCTCCTCGGACGTTGCCTTGCCAACCAGTCCGTTGAGGTTGTTCTTGAAGGCCAGCAACCGGCTGTTGATCTTCTCCCCTTCCGTGAGCCAGGCGATGTCTATCTGCCGGTCGGCGATGTTCAAGGCCTCTATTTTGGCACGGCTCTCCAAGTCCGACTGGATGCTGTCGGCCATATCAACCTGAGGCAACGAGGCAATCTGTGTCGCTGTGCGCAGGGTGTTCTTGACGGAGGTCGGTGCCTTGGCTCCTTTCCTGTAACTATTGTGCGTCAGCCGATAATAAATTTCCGGGGTGAGGCTTCCGGCACCCAACTCCATCACCATGATCTGTCCGAGCTTGGATGCGTCATGGTTGTAGGTAATCTGCTGTCCCCACATCGGAATGCTGAACAGCAGGGCTGTCAGCATAAGGGTATGTCGTCTGTTTGTTCTCATATCTTTTGAATTTAGTATCCTAATTTGCCGGCTCCTTTCCATCTGCCGAGGGCTTCCCCTGCCATCTCCCTGATAGTCTTGGAGCGGTAAAGCTCTCCTTTCCAGTAGCTTGTCCGTGCCTTGATGAACTTCCATGTCTGGAAGTAGGCCGCATTGACAATCTCCTTGATACGGTCGAGCGACTTGTTCACGTTCTCCACCATCAGCATCATCGAGGCGGGTGTGCAGCAGACCTGACCGCTGGCATAGGCGGCAAGGACGGCCACTGACGAATAGAGGTTGCGGCACTCCGCACTGAGGTTTCTGACTGCCCGTGCATTGACGGTCAGGAGCAATGTGTCGGCGGACTCGATGCGCTTGCGCTTGATGATCTTTTTGTTGTACTCGGACAGCAGTTCCTTGTACTTCCCAAGCTTGTCGGACACGTCATCGTAGGTGCGATAGACGTTGAAGCCTGTGCTCACCGTGCTATAGACCAAATCGATTATGTCGAAGGCACGGGTGTATTTGTCGAGCTCGATGTTGATGTCCCTATATTCGCGGTTAGTAACCTCACTGGCCTGATGGAGCAGCTGATTGCTCTCTTCCAGGACCGACCTAGCTAAGAGCAGACTGCGCTGCTTCTTGTGGTCATTGATATACGCCTCTATCGTCGGGATGTCACGTGGCACCTGTGCCAACAGCTTGTATGGCATACCGAGGAACAGTACCAACAGCACTGCCGTCAGCTGATACCTGACGGAATGAGGCGTATTGCCCATCTTACCCGTATTTATCGTATTACTCATACTCCTTATATTAATAGGTGAATCAAGGGAGGCTGCTTTCGTCCTCCTCGTCTTCCCGTTGGTAGTTGGCACTGCCGCCGTTGACCATCCACCGCCGGTGACACTGCTCGGCAATGCTGAGCTTGCGGTTCCTGTCGGCATTCAGTTTCGGTGCCAGGTCCTTCGCCCAGTCCAAAAGACTGTGACGGTAGTGGAGGAATTTCTCCACCATGACCAAATCGGTATAGATGCGGGCCAGCCGCGCCTCTATGCCACGGGCTATCTCCAACCGGTCGCTCGACCAGAGCAGGTGATGGACATCATCGGTGGTGTCTTCGGCCACTTCCTTCGTCTTCGCATACTCCACCGTGACATCACAGTTGGGATGGGCTCTCCGCAGCTCGCTGATTTTCCGGTTGACAAGCCGGGCATTCTCCTCGTCAGACTTGTTGGGATCAAGACTCATGGTCTCGGCCACGGACGTGTCGCTCCAGCTGCTCGTCAGGCTCCAGTCTATCTGAACAATGGCACGGTGCACCTTGATGCCGAGGAAGTACTTTGGTTTGCGGGCGATGGAAAGCGTGGCCTTGAAGGTCACCTGGCCCTTGACATTGCCCACGGTGCCCTGCCGGACAAAGGTGTTGCCGGACCAGTTGCCAGCATCCTTCCAGTTGATATGATAGGCATCCTTCATGGCCTTCATCAGCTGTGGTATGCGGTTATAGTCATCGGTCTGTTCCTTTTCGCCCTCCTGGGCTTCCGTGATGGCATTGCGGGTGTCCTTGATGTCGTCGTCCACGCCGTCCAACTCCTTCTGCAATGCCTTGATGCGCTTTTCGTTGCTTTCATAAGCCGCACGGTATTGCTCATAGGCCGTACCCGTGGAAGCGGACATCTTGCGGAGCAGCTCGCTGTTTCCCTTGTTGAGTTGGTCCAACTGTGCCTGAAGGGTGGCAGCCTGCTGGCGGAGCCGGACGAGGCGCGCCTGGAGCTCGGTGGTCTCCACTCCGCTGTCGTCACTGCCGCTCAGTGTCGTATGCATGGCGCACTGCTTTGTATGGGCATCGACGGCCTTGCCGCATTCCTTACATTTATAGGTGGTGCTGCCTTTGCCCAACGTGCCGCCGTCGTGACAGGTGATGCTGAATGTAGCCGACGATGAACCGGCCAGCTTCCCGGCATCGGTTGTGGTGTAATACCTGCGGTTGTCGTAACCGATGTAATAGGTATAGTTCGACTCCTGAGGATGAGAGTCGATATAGTCCTTCAACTCGCCGGTACTGTTGATTTCCTGATGGTCACCGTTGGCATTGTACTGTGCCAGCCGTGCCTTCATCTGAGCCATGAAAGTGTTCCAGTCCATGCTGTAGCTGTCGAAGACCTCCTCATAGACATCCTCCTTGATATCCCATGATTTGCTTACCCGGATGGAATAGGCATAGGCCTTGGCATACTGTCCGCTTTTCTTCTTGCTCAGGATATAAGCTGAGGGTGAATAGTACATGTTGTAATGATAGCGTTGGTTAGCACTGTTGAGCTCTCTGACACGCTGTCGGCTCCATCCGGCATGATTCTCAGAGTTGCAGAGGATAGCCTCATACTGTGTGCTGCTTGGCGTGAAACCGGCATCGCGGGTATTGATGCGGTACCAGTGGTCGCCATAGATAATGGCATTATTGTCAGTCGGCGGACGGTAGTCGCACAGTGTCTCGGAGCCCTGGTCACGCCGGTAAATATACACGCGTTGGGTGTAGTGCCGTCCTACGGCCGCCTGACTGTAGTCGTCCAGCCATCCGGTGATGTTGTAGTCGCTTAGTTTGAACAGCTCGCTGACATTGTTCATGCCCGTCAGCTTTTCAACAAACTGCCTGGTGGAGAGGCTCTTGAAGTCTCCGTACAGGTTGCTCGCATTGTCAGCAAGGGTGATCACACTCGTGGCTTTCTCAAGGAACGTCCCTCCGAAACTCGTGCCCTGGAGCAACTGGGCAAGACTGTTGCGGTAACCGGCATTGGCAAGGCCGACCCCTTTGTTGATGAGGTTGTCCAAGTCTGCCTTCAGATGGTCCTTGGTGAAACGGCCGCTGATGTCGCTGCCGATATTCTCAAAGAGATTTTTCCAGTCGACACCCCCCAACTGGGTTATGTCGACGATGGCTTTCAGTTCATCGCTTAGCTCCAGGAAGGCTATATCCTTAAAACTCAGACTGCTGTTGGTGACGACACTCTCGAACTGCTGGCACAACGACTTCACGTCGTCCGTCGTCTTCAACAGATAGCTGCCCCAATAGACGGCGGTAGACGGATCCTCCACCATCAGACGGGCACAGGTGACCGTCTTGGGGATGATGCGCTTCGAGACGATGTTGTAGATGCGCGTATAGTAATAGTTCTCCTTTTCATCGTTCCACAGGTTGAGGTCGGTCAGCGCCTTGCGCTCGAGGTATTTCGAGGAGAAGATGCCGGAGCTGGCAACGCCTGCAGCCTGATAGCTGTCGTAGATCTTCTGAAGGCTCTCGTTGTGCAACGCCTCGATGACGGCTTCCGTCGCATACGCCTCAGTCATGCCCTCCATCGTCTTGTAGTCGATGTTGATGCTGGCATACTGCGCCTTGACAGGAAGAACTGTCAGGGTGAGAAGAAGTATTATGACGACCGTTGGTTTCATCGTGATGGGATTTGGTATTTACGTTTTCTTGTTGAGACGGAGCACCCTTCCTGCCTTGTTGACCTTTTGGGCGAACTCCAGTGAGTTGCTGATGCCGGACAGCTCCCAGTCGCGGCAATAGGCCTCGATGGCCTGCTGGTGGGTGCAGCCCAGCTCTGCCTTGTAGAGTTTCAGGGCTTCCTTCTCGGCACGCTCCGTAGTGTAGGTCATATAGCACTCATGGGGTTCCTCCACACCATAGACATCGCTGGTGAGACCGCGGCGGATGAAGATCTCCTTGAAGTAGCTGCGTCCCTCGTGGTTGTCGAGCCGGTTAATGGTGAAGATCTTCCGGCACTCCACATCGGTCAGACCGAGAATGGCCTTGATGTCGTCAAAACGCTCCTTGAACCGTCCCTGGTCAAGCAGGATGGTGACATCAGAGTTGTTGATGATGGCCTCCTTCACGATGGGACTGCCGATGATGTCCTGAAGCTCCTGGGTGATGACACCTACCGTGGCCCAGAACTTTCGGGCTGTCTTATAGAGATACTGGATATACTCCGCCATCATGGGAGAGGCGACGGCCTTCCATGCCTCCTCGATGACAAGGACCTTGCGGTTTTTCTTGATGCGCATCTTCTGAATGAAGACGTCCATGATGATCAGCGTGACCAGGGGGAACAGCGTCTTGTTGTCCTTGATGGTGTCAATCTCAAAAACGATGAAGGTCTCGTCGAACAGTGAGGAGTCGATGTTTTCGTTCAGCGTCCGCTCGTAGGTGCCGCCACGGTAGAACTCTGAGAGAGAGTAGTTATAGGAGGAGATATCGATGCCGGTGATGCGGTTCTCGTTGCATATATACGGGAGACGCGCCGTGCTGTACTCGAAGAAACTGTTGAAGGACAGTTCGCTGACAACCAGCGCGCGACGGCGGTCCTCCATCTCCGCTATTCTCTTGTTGATGCGGTTCTCCACATCCTCGTTAGTGTCTGTAGGCTTGCCCTCCGTGGCTGTCTCTATGAGCAGCTTCTTGTGGAGCGCGTCCCGCTGCGACTTGCTGTAACCCTTGAAGCCGTTGAAATAGACCTCGTAGTATTCCTTGATCACCTGCTCGATAAGCAGTTCCTCTATCTTGCTGGGGACAGCGGAATAGCCTTTCCATATTAGCATGACAAGGTTTTTAAGAAAGTCCATTTTCTCCACGTTCAGCTCCTCACGCTGGATGCGGAAGGGATTCATGGTGATGGGATGCTCCTCTGTATAGCTGATGTACTTGCCGCCTGCATACTCGCACAGCCCCTCGTAGGAGTTGCCGGTATCGACCATGACAACATCCGTCCCCTGCTCCCACAGCTGCCGGATGACGCTGTTCATGTGGAAGCCTTTTATATCTCCTAACACACTGAGCCACAGCACTCTCTTGAAAACAACAAATTCAAAACGGTACAAATTTTGAACAGGCGAAAATCTATAGTTCAAAGCACTCGGCAAAGAGAAAAAACTATGACTGGGGCAAAAAGCAGTTTTAAGATTATTTATGAAAATATTTTGGACAATTTTGGCTGGTTGCTATCCAAAGAGCGCATTTTTGATAATAAGTCCCACCTCCATCAGCCATAAAGAGTGTGACAATCGAAAAAGAAAAAGAGGGATGAGAGAGCCTTCTTGGTGGCTTCAACATTGGGCGAAAATGGATGTCTTGTACCTCAGTTGTATCTCAGTCGGCATATATTGCTGATAGACAATGCAGGTTAATAATTCGGCGGCAATAGAATAGCGTTTGAAAGACGTATTCATTGTTTAGTAGTTTTCCTGATAAAATGTTAAATTTAGGGTAGTTAGATTAGTTTTTCTTCCAATTGTTTGGTTTTTTGGAATTGAATGCCTACCTTTGCATTGACAAATCCCGCTCGCTTCCCATAAGAACAGCGTACCCAGCGGGACATTTTTTAAATTGTAGGTATATGAAAGTTATAAAGAACAAGACAATAGATTTTGCAACCGCAGTTCAGGCTCCCGTCATTAACGGAAATAGAGCTGCACGGACAGGTTATGTCCGTTTGGTTCGCCTTATCACTGACGAGCCTGTTCCTCAACAAACTTCATATACGGGAAAAATTGAGTTGAGGTAGGAATGGCTGTATATACAAAAGAATACGAATCCCAGCCAGAGGCTATTCTTACAAACGTCATTATCTGTCCAGCCGTAGATTTGTCGGCAAACGTGGCTGTTCCTGTTCATTGCCAAGTTGAAAATGTATTGTGGGACACAGGAGCGACCAATACATTGATTTCACAGGAAGTTGTAAATGCTTTAGGGTTACAACCGAAGAACAAGGCTCTTATTTCGAGTGCAGGAGGTGATGTCGAATCCTGGACTTACCTTGTTCATGTTATCCTTCCAACAGGAACAGCAGAGTTGAATGTTCAGGCTCTGCTTAACGACAATTCAGACTATGATGTGGTGATTGGCATGGATATTATAAATTCATGCGACTTCTGCTATACAAACAAAGACGGCAAAAGTACATTCTCCTTATGTCATCCAGCAAAGGAGAAAATCATTCTGAAATAAACCAGCCATAGGCTTTCTTTCAAGAAAGACATGTGCGACAACAATAATGACAGATGTGACATTCGCATCTGTCTTTTGCTTTTTACGCCAATAAGAGGCCATTTCCTTACACAAAATATACGAGATTTGAGCAAGACTTAGTTAATTATGGTTAAATTTAAGGTTTATACATACTTTTCCATAACAAAATGAGGTTGTATTGAGATTTTCTTTGTACTTTTGCAGCGGACTATTATCGCCATGTTTATAGCCATTGAGGTTAGACGTGTTCTTTCGTGATGGCATACAAGGCAGCCTACGCCGTGCTGAGTATGGCGGAGTCATAATGACAAAGCGGTACAAAGCGGGCATTGGGTGGGAAAGATAGTCCAGACATAATGAAGGCGTTTACTAACGCTCTGTTTAAGACAGTCTGTAATCTAGCAAATTAACAGTTATCATAGTCTTGAGCAAAGCCAACGGTAGATGTCCCGGGTGTGATAATATCGCTCCTGCGGAGACCTGTAAGCACGGATTGTACCTTTTCGGGCACAACAATTGTTTATTATGGTCTCCTAATGGAAATGATTATTCATATCGGCGTGGGCTCTGACGTTGTCTGTTCAACTATGATAGGCAATTGCTAGAGCCTCAGACTGTGGAATAGACAACAGACGTTTCCACGCTCTTTTTATGTCTATATTGCTATTAACGAGCAACGACATATAAGCCGATATGAACGCATTGCTTAATGCGCATACCAAACGAGGTTGCGATTCACCTCCTCACATTGGATTTGCCTCCAATGTCTCCCCCGAAGCCCAAAGCTCACAAACAGGGGTGTCCTCGGAATATGTCCAGCAGGAAGGTTACAACTGGTTTGTTCTTCGTGCTACTTATAACAGGGTAAATGCAGCCGTAGAGAAAGCAAAGAAGAATGATATTAAGACATACGTGCCGATGCACTATGTACTAAAAGTGATTGCTGGGAAGAAGAAGCGAATACAACAGCCTCTTCTTCCCAACTTTCTTTTTATATACGCCACAAGGGAACAATCAGACAGTTTTGTGAAAAAGACAGTTGATGCCCCAATCTCTTTTATAAAATATTATTTGGATAAGACGCTTCCTCCAGAGGCAAACGGTAAAAATCCTCCGCTTATTATACCATACAATGCAATGATAAATTTTATCAAAGCAACAAGTACTGATAGTGAGCATGTACGCATTGTTACAGCGGAACAGTGTCACTATAAAAGTGGAGATAAAGTACGAGTAATAGCTGGTGACTTCAAGGGAGTGGTTGGAAAAGTTGCCAGAATAGCAGGACAACAAAGAATTGTTGTTGAGATCTCGGGATTGTGCCTTGTCGCTACTGCGTATATTCCTACTGATTTTATTGAGATTGTCAAATAATGCCGAAAGGCATATTGTTTAATTTAAATTTTTTATTTTATGAAGAAAAATGGTAAGAATGAAGAACTTCAGTCTCGTCGTGAGTTCTTTAAGAGAGCCGCTAAAGGTGCTCTGCCTATTTTGGCTGGTGCAGCTCTCCTGTCAAGTCCTATCTTGTCAGAAACTGCAAATGCAATGTCATGCGCAGGATGTAACAACCGTTGTATGAACAGTTGCTTCAACACATGTCATGGTACTTGTAGCAGAACTTGCTCCGGTACAAACAACAGAAACTAATCCTTCCCTCCACGGAGGTTATAGAATTCGACAATCTCTTTCTCGGAAGACTCGTAGTCATTTGTAAGGATGCAGCGGTAGGTGTATTCTCCTTCCCACAGGTCGAGTTCGCCGTCTATCCGCTTCTGTCTTTGAATCACAAGACGGTATGCCTTCCCTTTCCATTTCTCGATGAGAATGGAGGCCAGCTCAAACTCAATGCCGCCCAATTCCACTTTCTTCCAACCTCTGAGGGCAAAGATGTCATTGTAGAGCGAACTGCATCGGTTGGCACGGATATAGAAGGTCTTGCAGTGTTTAGCAATCTCTTCCACTATCTCTTCAGAACACGAGCCGCAATCAGCTCTGAAACGGTTGATAATAAGCTTGTTCTGTTCAAACCTTTCAAAGAACCTCTTCAGCGTGTCCTTCTGGTGGAAACGGACATTTGTGTTGCCGTCGCTGTTCTCAATGCCGACAATCAAGTCGCCAATAACTGCCACGCCAGGGCGATAACCAAGGAACTTCTTGTATGTAGGCTTCGCATCATACTTCTCAGCCTCTATGAACTGGTGGTCGAAGTCAACGTCATACCCCTCGCCCTCTTTCAGCTGCCCTGTGGACAATAGGCAATTGAGGAGCAGTGTATTCAGCTTGTCTGCCGTGTTGAAGTCGTAGGTCTTGCCAGTGTCGGATGTGTAGGAAATGTTATCCTGGGTCAGTTCCTTTATGGCTCTGAGAATCGTGTCGGCACTGCATGTGCGAAGTGTCGGATGAAGCGAGAGGTGATACATCAGATGAGTGGTGACATCCTCGATGCATGAGCCGCCACAGAAATAAACGCTCATAAGCGAACGGATGATTTCGCTGTATTGATAACCATACAGCCTGCATCTCATACCGAGGGTTGAGTCGATTACAGATGAGAGCTTGGAATCAAATTGCTCCATTATTGGAAAAATACCTCCAAAAGGAGAGAGTTTCTCAGATTTTATTGCTACCTTTGCCATGTCTGTCGGGTTTGATACATATTTTGATTTGCAACACTAAGATAGGTGAAAAATCTGACATGGCAAAATCCTGAGCAACTTTTTGTTGCTCAGGTACTTATAAATAAAGTTAAATCAAAGTGTTGCGGAATTAAGGACAAAGAAAAACAACAAGACAACAGATGAATAGGAACAATATCTTTTGGCAGCGATTTACTATTGCTTTTAAGTGTGCTTTTTGGACCGGTGTCTGTAGTGGAGCTATAGGTGCTGTTATTGCTATTTTGAAATAAGTAGAGTACCTACGACCGAGCAGTTTAAAAATGGTAGAATTAATAAAAAAGAAATGAGAACCACTTTTGGCGGTGGCTTCATTAACGTGATTACCACGAAAGGCATCAAAGAGAAATTGCTCAAAATGACATCAGTCAGTCGCTAAGGGGGGATTTGTTACATAGTCCGAGTTGATGCTTTGTTAAACATAAATTATGAATCCTCTTACATAAAAAACGGGAGATCCGACTTGCGGGTCTCCTTTTTTTTATGTAAGTTTGCAAATAGAATAAAAAACGAATCAACGATGGTAAAGTATCCAGTAGGCATACAGAGTTTTGAGAAGCTGCGCACCAGCGGGTTTCTCTATGTCGACAAGACGCGGCTGATGTACGATGCCGCGCAGAACAACTTTGTGTTTCTCTCGCGTCCCCGCCGCTTTGGCAAGTCACTTCTCATCAGTACCTTCAAGGCTTATTTCAGTGGACAGAAAGAACTCTTCAAGGGATTGGAGGTGGAGCAACTGGAGACAGAATGGAAACAATATCCCGTGCTCCACTTCAGCCTGGCCTCGGCAAAGAGGGGGACGATAGAGGACTTGGATGCCATCATCTCGATGCAGTTGGACTGGGCAGAGAAAGAAAATGATGTTTCAACCGATAAGACCAACATCACAACGAGGATGACCTCCTTGGTGAAAAACATCTATGCCAAGACGGGCAACAAGGTTGTCATCCTCATTGACGAGTATGATGCGCCCCTGCTCACGGTGCTCCACGACAAAGAGCGGCTCGAAATCATGCGCACCGAATTGCAGTCGTTCTATTCGCCACTGAAGGATCTCGACCCTTATCTGCGCTTTGTCTTCATCACGGGCATCAGCAAGTTCCCACAGCTGAGTATCTTCTCTCAACTCAACAATCTGGTGAACATCTCCATGGCTCCCCACTATGCCACCATCTGCGGCATCACCGAACAGGAGCTCAGAGACAATTTCGCGGAAGGCATCCATCAGCTCAGTCTTACCTACAAGACGACGGACGAGAAGATATTTGCTGAGATGAAACGACGCTACGACGGTTACCACTTCACAGAAAACAGTGAAGGTGTCTACAATCCTTTCTGTTTGCTATATGCCATCACGATGGACAAAATCGACAACTACTGGTTTGGCACCGGCACACCGACCTTCCTGATCAACATGCTGAAGAAGTTCCACACCGACATCACGCAGTTGGAGGGCAGCGAGGCTATAGCGGAAGAGTTTGACGCTCCCACGGAGGACATGCACTCCGTGCTGCCGCTGTTCTATCAGAGCGGCTATCTCACCATCAAGGCCTATGACCCGATCCTCAACCTCTACACGCTCGGCTACCCCAACGAAGAGGTGAAGGTGGGCATGATGCGCACGCTCGTACCTTATTATCTATGCCGCGACACCAACCTCACGACGATCACCGTGGGTAAGATGTACCTGGCATTGCGCAAGGACAACATCGACGAGGCCCTGCGCATCGCACGCTCGTTCCTTGCCGGCATCCCTTACGAGGAGGGTACGCTCAAGGACGCACCCGCACGGGAAGGACATTTCACCGCCATGCTCTACGTGATGTTCTCGTTCCTCAACCTCTATGTCTATGCTCAAGTGCGCACCGCAAAAGGCCGTATGGACATTCTGCTTAAGACCGACAGTCACATCTATGTCATGGAACTGAAGATGGACGGCAACGTCGACGACGCATTGAAGCAGATCGACGACCGCGGATATGCTATCCCTTACGAGGCCGACGGCCGCAAAATCGTGAAGGTGGGCATTAACTTCTCATCGGAGGAGCGAACCATCAACGACTGGAAGATTGTAGAACTATGAAGAAACTCTTGACCATCCTCGGCCCCACAGCAACGGGCAAAACCGACCTCGCCGCACACGTGGCACACGTGCTCGGAGGCGAGATACTCTCCGGCGACTCTCGTCAGGTCTATCGTGGCATGGACATCGGCACGGGCAAGGACCTCGAAGACTATGTCATCGACGGTCAGCCGGTGCCCTATCATCTCATCGACATCGCGGAACCGGGAACGAAATACAACCTGTTTCAGTATCAGCAGGACTTCCACCGCGCCTACGACGACATCCAGCGGCGGGGTGCGCTGCCTATCCTCTGCGGTGGCACCGGCCTGTATATCGAGGCGGTGCTCAAGGGCTATGCGCTCTCTCCCGTACCGCAGAACCCGGAACTGCGGCAGCGCTTAGAGAGCAAGAATCTCGACGAACTGACCGACATGCTCGTGAAACTGAAACAGCAGACGGGCTCTACGATGCACAACAAAACCGACGTAGATTCGTGCCAACGCGCTATCCGTGCCATAGAGATCGAGACCTACAACCTCGAGCATCCCACCGAGCTGCGGCAGATGCCGCCCATCGACAGCGTTGTCATCGGCGTGGCCATTGACCGCGACGAGCGCCGCCGCCGCATCACCGCCCGTCTGCATCAGCGTCTCGACCACGGCATGGTGGAGGAGATGCGCCGTCTGCTCGACAGCGGCATCAAGGCCGAAGACCTCACCTACTACGGACTGGAATATAAATACGTCACTGAGTACGTCATCGGAAAGCTCAGCTACGACGAGATGGTGCGCCAGCTGGAGATTGCCATCCACCAGTTTGCCAAGCGCCAGATGACGTGGTTCCGCGGCATGGAGCGCCGTGGCACCGTCATCCATTGGGTCGACGCCATGCTGCCAATGGAGGAAAAAGTGAAAAGAGTGGAAGATATCTATCGCTCAGCCAACCAATGAATGCTTTGCGTCATCCAACACACTCACTTAGAAACAAACGATCCATTCATCTGTAAAGGCTAACGTTCTGCTACGCAGAATAGAAAATATCAACGAATATCCCGAATATTTAATTTCGCTATATTCGTTGATATTCTTTATGCCATCAATGATGGTGCGTTGAAGGAAACGTGATATTATACTTGCAGTCTTTCCTTGCGCTTTTAGGAAAAATGTGATATGAGAGCTGTCTTATTCAAGAATAGGAGAATCAGAGAATAGTGATGACGATGCAATTCCCAAATTCTCCAATTCTTGAATACAGAGAACTAAACAAGCACTTAGCTGTTTATAACTGAACAAAGCACAGCGCTACTTGAGCAGGAACACGGCGGCAGAGACAGGGCCGAGGGAGACGACATCACTGCTCTTTCCTGCCTTGTAAGCAGCCTTACCCGTAGCGATCAGCGTCTGTGGCTTATAGGCGCCGCCCTTCACCGTGCCCTGCTCCAGAAAACTGTTGTCTGTCGGAGCCTCCAGTCCGAGCCGTGGCAGAGAAGCCTTCACAGCCTTGCCACTGGGGTTGAGTGCTACGATGCAGGTCTGCCCGCCCATCGTCCGCTGGTAGACCATCGGGTAGGGCTGTTTCAGATTGCTGACGAGTTTCCAGTCTGCAAGGTTGCCGAGTGCCGGTGTAGCGTGGCGCAGCTTCACGAGGCGGCGCGTATAGTTGAGTATGGAGTTGGGATCTTTTTCCTCAGCGGCCACAGTGATCTTTCCGCCATCGGTGGCTACAGGCAGATAGAGTTTGTCGGGCGCACAGGTTGAGAAGCCTGCGGTAGCACCCGGAGCCCACTGCATCGGCGTGCGCGTACCGGCACGCTCGTTTGATCCCTCCTTGCTCGGCAGATTCATCTCGTACTTCATGCCAATCTCATCACCATAATAGATAAACGGCACACCAGGCATGGTGAGGAAGAAGGTCATCGCCACCTTGAGCTGATCGGGCGTATTGCGCGTACCGATATTCGGTCGCTGGTAGTCGTGGTTGGCCGACGGGATGGCGATATAGCCCTTGTCGCGCGTGCCGAAATAGGAATGGGAGTAGTTCTTGACGAATTCGTCAAGCGTCCCCTTCCCCTCTTTGTCGAAATAGCAATACTTATATGCCGTCTGCTTATTGTCCCACGGCTGTATCTTTCCCCACGGCGTGTTACGGGCAAAGAAGAGCGAGCCATAGCCGGGCACGCCAAAGTGAATCATGAAGTCGATGTTGAATCCGGCGGGAATCGCCACGGTGGGGTCGGCCCATTCCGAGATGAGCACACACTGAGGATAGTTCTTGTCCTTCCAGACACGCATCTCATTCCACAGTTTCGACGTCTCCACCCTGCCGGGATCGTTCTTGACAAGTGACGCCGCCATGTCCACACGGAAGCCATCAACACCCTTGTCGAACCAAAACGCCATGATGTTTCTCAGTTCACGGCGCAAAGCCTGCGGGCCCGGCGCGGTGACAGGCTGCTCCCATTGATGGTTAGGATCAGGATGAGCAAAGCCATAGTTGAGCGCAGGCTGGCACTCAAAGAAGTTCTTCTCATAGTATTTTCCGCGTGGCGCGTTGATTTCCACATATCGTCCAAGCGTAGACGACTCAGGGTTAGGCTCCTTGTGTCGCGCGACGATGTCGGCCTTGTCTTTGTCGCTGATATCGTCCGTCCATATATAATAGTCGGCATAGCGCCCGTTGCGGTCACCGTTGGCACTCTCCCGGAACCATTGACTCTTCACGCTGGAGTGCCCTGCCACGAGGTCAAGACACACCTTGATGCCACGCTTGTGGGCTTCGTTGACGAGTGTGACCAGATCGGTGTTGGTACCGAAGCGTGGATCGATCTTGTAGAAATCAATGACATCGTAGCCGCCGTCAAACCATCCCGACTCAAAGCAGGGGTTGATCCACAGAGCATTGACACCTAGGCTTTTGATATAGTCGAGTTTGGAGGTGATGCCGGGCAGGTCTCCGATGCCGTTGCCGTCGGAGTCCATATACGACGAGGGATAGATTTGGTAGAACACAGCATCGTGGAGCCATTGTGGTCCGCGCGCGTCGGTGGTCTGTGCCGAAGCCGTTGTGAGCGATAATGCCATGACAGTTGAAAGCAATAGTTTGTTCATAGTGTATGTATTAATGGTAGGAACGATCGTGAAAGAAACAGTTCCGTCCCCGCACCCTGCTGCGGCGGGGAGGGGGACGGATAGATAACGAAACAGCAGGTGGATTTCGTATCTGATCAGGCTCTCTTACTTACTTTTTATATCCCGGATTCTGTTTCAAGTTCTTGTTGAGGTTGAGCACAGAGTAGGGGATAGGATAGACGACGGTGTAGCCAGTCTTGTCGTCGTTGTAGTCACCGGCCAATGAGCTGTGTGCCACACCGGAATAGCGGTCCACGGTAGGCTCAGTGAAGGTACAGAAACGTATCTGGTCCTGACGCCGCGTGCCTTCCCAAGCGAGCTCGATCATGCGCTCATCAAGGATGTCGTTCAAGGAGAGCGACGTGCGCGGCGTTGCCTTGGCGCGGTTGCGTATCTCGTTGACGAGGGAGAGCGCCCCCGCCTTGTCACCGAGTCGGTATTCAGCTTCTGCCTTGAGCAGCAGGGCATCGCCATAACGCCAGATGACGAGGTCGTTGTTGTTCTGTCCTTGCGTGGAGGCCGTGCCGTCGTACTCATATTTCTTAAAGCGGGCACCGGCGCACTTCACGTCGTGCGGATTGGCATCGTTGCCAAAATTGACGACAGCCTTGAGAGGCTCATACTCCAGCGGTGTCTTTGTGGCACCGT
>ERZ773245.314-NODE-314-length-60159-cov-6.149108_pt1 | contig 60159 bp, 45 predicted proteins | sample MGYA00580988_ERZ773245 | MGnify/ENA primary metagenome ERZ773245 (study PRJEB29015, sample SAMEA2737792) | human gut metagenome | biome: human gut; feature: human-associated habitat; material: faeces | place: China | collected 2012 ... | reverse complement strand
TTAACTTTACATTAATTGTTTCTTTACTCTAACAAAATGCAAATATATTAATAAAACTGAAACGAACAATTATTTTGTTGAAAAAACCTTGTAAATCTATCAATTTGTTAATCAAATGCTTGTTTTTATGCTTAACAGCAGCTTTTTTGCACTTAAAAAACCTAAATGACATTCTGATTGCTATCACTCTGAAGCACCTCTCAGGCTATCATTCCTTAATAGATACCTCACCTTTTAAACTAAAAGTGTTAAAAATGTGCATTGGGAGGATTAATTTGAAAGTCATTTTACGTAGATTTGCCTTTTTTATAAAGGAAATACAAAACAAAAAACACTTTGTAAAGCGTACTTTTACAGATATTAAGTCTTCTTTATTTCTTGTATAGCACATTATTTCGTCTTATTTGTTCATAGTATTAACTAAAACAACTAAAGATGAACAAGATTATTTACAGTTTAGTGTACAACCGGAAAAAGAGCCTTAATAAACGAGGCGTAGCTTTAGTACAGGTAGAGGCTTACTTGAATAGGAAGAAGAAGTACTTCTCTACTAAAGTCTATCTGAGACCGGATCAATGGGATGCGAAAAAACTACTAGTAAAAAACCATCCTAATGCAGATGCCTTAAATCGATTGATTTATGAGTTTATGGCCATGATAGAAAAGCGCGAACTTGAGCTCTGGCAACAGGGTAAACCTATCACTTTGGAGATATTGAAAGAGATGCTTTCTGAACAGCAAGAACAGGAAGATAAATCTTCATTTATACCTTTTTTTAAGCAGGAAGTGATGACTTCCGGCTTAAAGGAAAGTACCAAGCGTAATCATCTCTCTACGCTTGCACTATTGCAAGATTTTAAAAAGAATGTAACATTCTCTGATTTAACTTTTGAGTTTGTATCTTCATTTGAATATTTTCTGCAATCGAAAGGGTATCATACTAACACCATAGCTAAACATATGAAGCATTTAAAACGGCATATCAATGTAGCTATTAATAAGGAGTATATGGATATACAAAAATATGCCTTCAGGAAATATAAGATCAAAACCGTAGAAAATGGACATACGCATTTGGCGCCGGAGGAGTTAGAAAAAATGGAAACGTTGCAATTGACTGGAAGATATATAAAATACCAGAAGACATTGGATGCATTTCTGTTCTGTTGTTACGCAGGTATGAGATATTCCGACTTTGTAAATATGAAGCCGGAAAACATTGTGGAAATGCATCAGGAGACCTGGTTAATCTATAAGTCTATCAAAACCGGTACAGAAGTCCGACTTCCATTATATTTATTATTCAACGGAAAGGGAATTCAGATTTTGAATAAGTATCAGGCAAATCTACAAGATTTTTTTCATTTGAGAGATAATTCGAACGTGAATAAAGAGTTGATTATCATTACCCGATTAGCCGGGTTATCTAAAAAAGTGTCATTCCATACAGCACGACATACTAATGCAACGTTATTGATTTACAATGGTGTTAATATTACAACCGTGCAAAAACTTTTAGGGCATAAGAGTGTGAAAACTACGCAAATATACACTAATGTTATGGATATGACAATAATAAGTGATTTGGAGAAAAACCACTCGTTAGCTCATCGTAAAAAAGGAAAATAAGTCTCGTTGAATTAAGGTGTAACTGTTTGCCATGAAGCTTTAGGAATATTGGATAATTGAGTTACACCTTTTTTATGACTTCACATATCTGGTCTATTTGAGATTCTGTTCTATTTCTCTTCTTTTTCAGTTTCTTGTATTATCTGTCTTTCATATTTAACTAGTAATATAAAGGAACTTAAGAAGCATCACATGCAATGTTGCCATAATATGCCTATTCCATAGCCCAAATACTATTTAAAGAATAATCTAAAATGAGAGTTATAATTACAAATAAGCAGATAATAATCTTTAGTAACAATGCTAATAATCAAAGTATTACAATGTGTCTATTTCTTGTCGACAAGAAATTAAGAGTTTGTCGACAAGGAGTTAACTTCTTGTTCTCAAACTCCTAACTTCTTGTTAGCAGTAAACGACATTTCTGACTTTTATTCAACAAGGTGTTCCACATAAAAATTCTTTCTGAATCACTTGGAAGATTATCCTATTTTATTATCTGTGTAAATGAATATATCCATATTTAGAATTAATATATGTCAAAAAAATAAGACCATATAATATACTTCCCTTATGTATGTAATTTACCGATATGTTCCCAATATACTCTTCAAGCATTTCATACATATAAATGTTTTTTCGAACCTATAGTATTGGAATTATAATTCATCGCTTAGCCTTATTACCTATTAATATCTTGATAAACAGAATATTGATGTATAAATAAAGGATCATTTGAGTAGATACATGCTTACAAAACTATTTATTATATATCTGGTAATTAGCTATTTAACAAATTGTAATTATCTCATGAAAAGTTCTTCTGGCATTTATTTCTCATTGATTATCAATAAAATATCATCTACTAAGTTCTGCGAAAACGCTTCAGATTACGTATATTGGTATGCAAGCACAGGACGTTGCAATAAAACCGAATGTAAAGGTTATTATGAAGTCGGATACTGAAATGCTGGATGAAGTAATGGTCATAGCCTATGGTACCACAAAGAAAGAGTCTTTTACTGGTTCTGCGGAAGTTATCAAGTCTGAGAAGTTGAAAGAAAGACCAGTTGCAAACGTTACGAAAGCATTGGACGGTATGGTTGCCGGTGTGCAAACTACTTCAGGTTCAGGGCAGCCGGGATCAGGCTCTTCTGTAGTAGTCCGTGGTTATGGCTCTATCAATTCATCACAATCACCGTTGTATGTAGTGGATGGTGTTCCCTATGATGGTAACATTTCAGCAATCAATCCTAATGACATTGAAACGATGACAGTTCTTAAAGACGCTTCTGCTGGTGCTCTTTATGGTTCTCGTGGTGCAAATGGTGTGATTATGATTACTACCAAAAAAGGTAATTCCGGTAAGGTAAAAGTGAACTTGAAAGCAAATTGGGGTGTTTCCTCACGTGCTATTCCACGTTATGAAACGATGGACGAAGCCGGTTATTTAGAAACAATCTTCCAGTCATATAAGAATAATCAGATTATCAACGGTGGAGTTTCTCCGGAGTTGGCAGGTGTTGCTGCATTAGAGGCTATGAAAAGTGGATCCACTGCTATGCTAGGCCAGAATGAACAGTATAACCCTTTTAATTATAGTATTACAGAACTGATCGATCCTGTGACAGGAAAAGTACGTAGTGATGCCAAATTAAGATATAGTGAAGACTGGATGGATGAAGCTTTAAAAAGCAATCCTTTACGTCAAGAGTATGTTGCTTCGTTCAGTGGTGGAAGCGACAAAACCAAATATATGTTTTCTTTAGGCTATCTTGATGAAGAAGGTCTGTTAAAGACAACAAAATTCAACCGGTATAATGGACGTTTGAACATAGATTCTGAAGTTACAAACTGGTTAAAAGCCGGAATGAGCGCCAACTACTCTCGCAATGAAAGTAATACAGCTGTTGAAAATTCATCCGGTTCATCCAATGTTTGGTACAGTGCACAATTAATGGCTCCTATTTTCCCTGTTTTTGAGAAAGATGCCAATGGTGCTACGATTTATGACAATTTGGGAAATGCCGTTTTTGACTATGGTAAAAACAGACCGGCTGGTGCCAGTTCAGAGTGGAACACAATTGCTACCTTATATGATGATATGTATTCTACTCAAAGCGATAACTTGAGTGGACGTGTATATGCGGAATTAGGTGATTTGAAAAATACATTCTTGCAAGGATTGAAATTCTCTGTTAATTATGGCTTTGACTTAATCAATTCAGCCGGAGCAACTTATTATAATCCATACAACGGCAACTCTGTAGCCGTAAAAGGTACTATACAGAAAGCTACTGCACGTACATTCAGCTATACTTTCAATCAATTGTTGACATACGATAGAAAGTTCGGTGATCATCATTTTGAAGCTTTGGTTGGACATGAGTTTTATAAATACCGATATGATTATTTGTCAGCAACCAAGACGGGATTCCCATTTGGTGGACTTTATGAACTGGATGCAGCTACAACGATTACAGGAGCATCTTCTTATCAGAACAATTATGCAGTTCAATCTGTGTTATCACGTTTGAATTATGACTTTGCCGATAAGTATTACCTTTCTGCCAGTTTCCGTACCGATGGTTCTTCTCGTTTCTATAAGGATAACCGTTGGGGTAAATTCTGGTCGGTCGGTGGTAACTGGCGTATCTCTCACGAATCTTTCATGAGTGACATTACTTGGATTAATAATCTGTCATTAAAGGCCAGCTACGGTGTGCAGGGTAATGATGCCATATTGAATGGTACCAAACAGAATTTTTATGCTTGGCAGTCATTTTATGATTTGGGTTATGCAAACTCGTCGATGAGCGGTGCGGCCGTAACTTCCTTGGAAAATAAAGAATTGAAATGGGAGAAAAATGCTAACCTGAATATTGGTATTGAAGCAAAATTGTTTGATCGTGTTTCTGCTACTATCGAATGGTATCAACGTAAGACGACAGATATGTTAATGTCATTCCCAATGGCAACTTCACTCGGTTTTGATGGCTACAACAAGAACGTTGGTAGTATGCGCAATACAGGTATTGACCTCACATTGGGAGTTGATATCTTTAAAGATACTCCGTTTACCTGGAACTTAACACTCCTTGGCTCTACGATTAAGAATAAGGTTTTGCAGCTGGCAGATAAACCGGAAATCATTTCCGGATCTTATATCATTCGCGAAGGTGAGACTTTATATTCATTCTATACAGCAACTGCCGCTGGTGTTGACCCCGCAACTGGAGAACAACTGTATTGGGCATGGGATACCGATGAAAACGGAGTTAAGGGCAAAAAGTATATAACTAACGATATGGCCAAGGCTACTGCATGCAAAGAAATTCAGGGTAGCCGTATTCCCGATTTATATGGTTCCATTAATAATACATTCAAATATAAAGGATTTGATTTGAGTATCCTTTGTACATATTCTATTGGTGGCAAAGTATTGGATGGTATTTATAATACCTTATTATATGGCAATTATGTAGGACAGGCAAAGAGTAAAATGCTGGAACGTGCATGGAGAAATCCGGGCGATATCACAGACATTCCGCGTATTGAAATCGGAAAGAGTTACATTGTTACTGATAACAGTTTGATTGACGCTTCCTATTTTGCTATTAAAAATATTGCTTTAGGATATTCTCTGCCTTCAAAGTGGATGAAATCTATCGGATTCGATTCTGCACGCCTGACTGCAACGGCAGACAATGTTGTGTTGTTCAATCACCTGAAAGGTATGGACCCTCAATATAACTTCACTGGGGGAACGGATTTTGGTTACGTACCTGTCAGAACAATTTCATTCGGAATTGATATCACTTTCTAAACCTGATTAAATAATATAAAAGATGAAAAAAGTATTATATATATTTTCTTTAATCGGCCTTCTTGCATTCAGCTCATGTGCCGATGAATTGAATACGGAACCGACTGACAAGGTATCAGGTTCTACGATATTTGCAGATGCAAGTAGCGCAGAAACTGCTATAAATGGTGTATACCGTATGTTATATGTAGCAGGGTGGAGTTCAAACTGGGGCTCAGAAAACTGCGGACAGACAGCTATCCAATTGCTTGGAGATCTGATGGCTGAAGATCATTTAATGAAAGAGCAGGGACAAGGCTGGTTTTATGAAGATTATCGTTTGAATGTTCATGGAGACTATTCAAATAAAGCTGGACGTCCTTATTCTATTTGGAACTTCTATTATACTATCGTTAGTAATGTAAATTATATCATTGCTTCAGAAAACACAATGGGAGGTGATCCGGAACTTAAGAACAGCGTTGTAGGGCAGGCCTATGCCATGCGTGCTTTTGCTTATTACTATCTGATACAATTGTACCAACAAACGTATAAAGGACATGAGGATGCACCCGGTGTACCTTTGTATACAGGGGCAACGGTTGCCGGTTCGGAGGGAAGCCCTCGTGGAACCGTTCAGGGAGTTTATACTCAAATCAATTCTGATATAGAAAAAGCTATTGATCTGTTAGGAAGTATCAGTAATAAAGTGCAAACGCATGTATCTCATATAGATTACTATGTAGCTAATGGCATAAAAGCCCGTATCTGCCTTACTCAACATGACTATGCAGGTGCTGCGACGGCAGCTGCTGAAGCCTTAAAAAAACCTTCATTAAAAGTTGCCACTATAGCCGAATTGGGCGGGAATAATAGTGTAAAAACAGCAGATGTTTTATGGGGAATGGAAATTATAGCCGATCAGTCCAGTGGTTTTGCAAGCTTCTTCTCGCATATGGATGCTGATGCACCGGGTATGTATGCTTCTAAAGCACGCCAATGCATAAGCACAGGGTTGTATAAACTGATTTCTGATACAGATGAGCGTAAAACAGCGTGGTTCCGTGGGGCCATTCCTTCTGACGAAGAAAAGACAGCGTCATCTTATACGAGTTACTGCCAAATTAAGTTTAAAATGGCAGATTACACAACCCGTACAGGTGATTACTTACTTATGAGAGCAGAAGAGATGATATTAATAAAGGCTGAAGCCGAATGTCATCAGAAAGAATATGGTGCTGCCCGTACCACAATAAAAACTTTAGGAAACGCGAGAGATAGTAAGTTTGAGGAGCGTTTAGCTGCCCGTACAGATGCAAATACTTATAATTCTGACACTAATGCTCCTTTGGAAACATTAATGGATGAGATTTTATTCCAACGTCGTGTGGAACTTTGGGGTGAAGTGGGACGTATCTTCGATATGCAGCGTTTAGGTTTGGGGTATAATCGTAATTATGAAGGCTCTAATCATACAGAGAAGGTAACGACAAAGAACACTAATGCCGCTTCTCCATTATTTATCCTTCCTCTGCCGCAGTCTGAAATAGATGGTAATGAGAATATTACCTCTGCGGATCAGAATCCTATAGTTCAATAATTTATAAACCTATATAATGAAGGAAAATATGAAACTATATACAATAAAGAAATATGCTGCTATATTGCTCTGTTTGGCAGCTTTTACCTCCTGCGATACAGATGCAGAAGGTACGAAATATGGTGTAAACGGAGTTGAAGCAGCTTTTGCATCTACTCAAATGAATGTGGAAGTAGGTGCTGAAGACAATGGTATTATCCGGGTTCCCGTGTATCGTGGAAATACAGATGCAGAGGCTTCAGTCGGCATTAGCATAGATGAAGCTACAGTAGAAGAAGGTGTATTCACCTTGAAAAGTTCCAATATAGCCTTTGCAAAAGGCGAAGCAGTGGGGTACGCAGAATTAGTTTTCGGTTCTATAGATGACTTGAGCGCTACTGGTAAATATGAGATTGTACTGACCATAGATGACAAGGATGCATTGTCACCTTCTAAATCCGGTGAAATAACTGTAACTGCCCAGAGAAAGTTGACATGGGAGGATTACGGAACCGGGATATATACTTCAGAACTTTTCGGCCAGGCATGGGAACAGCCTATATTGAAAGCTAAAGAAGGTAATATATACAAGTTGCCGGATTGTATAACAGAAGGATATCCCATGGTCTTTACATTGAGTGAAGATGGCCAAACTCTGGTTAATTGGGACTTACAAGCTACTGGATATAAAGATGCTACTTATGGAATGGTCTATTTCACTCCTACCGACATGCAACGTCAAGGCAATAAGTTGCTATTCGCAATGCGTGGAGCTGTTGCTGTAGAAGGCGGGTATGGAATTCTATACAGCGGCTTTACAGAAACATTAGAATTACCGGAATAATTGTTTCCTACTACTCCTGTTATTTGGGAAATAAGTTTGTAACAGAGTATATCTGATACAAAAGATATGAATAAGGCTACCTCATTTTTATTTTGAGGTAGCTTTTCTTTATAAATTATACTATTTAGTTTTCGCTTTTCTGTTTTTCTTGTCTCTTGTTCTTTTAAATATTTTTCTCTAAAAAGTGAATGATAACTTTTTACTGAAAAATATATACTTTAAATTATATTTGCCTCTATACATGAACTGCTAATCAGAATTAACTTTTAATTATTTATTATTTTGTACATTCGTGCAGTGAATTAAACGCACAGTAATTGTTTGATAGTTCATTTATACTTTAATGAAAGCGGTATATTGCTGAATTTCAATATAATACTTTCTAAATATGGGATAATACTGGTAGATTTTAATGAATTCATGTATGTATAAAATGCTTATATACAAATAATTATAAAATAGGAAATACATAATATTTAGTTCTTTAAGATATACTAATTAGTTGATTATTAATAAAATAAACATCGCATTAGTTCTGCGAAAACGCTTCAGATTTCGTTTATTGGTATGCAGACACAGGAGGTTGCAGTCAAACCTAACTTGAAGGTTGTAATGAGAGGCAATGCCGAAGCTTTGGACGAAGTTGTGGTAATTGCCTACGGTACCGCTAAAAAAGAATCATTGACAGGTTCTATTTCGGTAGTTGACAATAAAAAAATCGAGAAACGTATTACAACCAGTGTGACCGGCGCACTTGAAGGTGCCGCACCGGGCGTACAAGTAAATAATACCTATGGCGAACCGGGACAAGCTCCCGAGATTCGCATCCGCGGTTTCGGTACATTGGTGTCAGGTGCTTCAAGTCCTCTGTATGTAGTAGATGGAGTTCCTTTTGATGGAAACATGGCCGAACTAAACTCTAACGATATTGAGAGCATGTCCATCTTGAAAGATGCCGCCTCAGCTGCATTATATGGTAACCGTGCTGCTAATGGTGTAGTCCTCATTACGACCAAAAGTGGACGTAATACTAACAAACCAAGTATTACACTACAGGTAAATCAGGGTATATATAACAGAGGTATTCCCGAGTATGAACGTCTGGATGCAGACCGTTGGATGGAAGCAAGTTGGATGGCCAAGAAAAACTCTATGATGAGCAATACCGGGATGTCAGAAAACGAGGCGGCCGCATATGCCACGAGCCACCTAATCAGTGAGTCCATCGGTCGAAACATTTATAATGCTGCTGACGACAAACTGTTCGACAATAACGGAAAGCTGATAGCTACTCGTCTGACTGGTTATGACGACCTTGACTGGCAGGATGCCATTGAACGTAACGGACATCGCCAAGAATATAACTTGTCGGCTGCTGCATCCGGACAAAAATATAATGTATATTCGTCCGTAGGCTATTTGAATGAAAAAGGATATGTGAAGGCTACCGGTTATGAACGTTTCTCAGGCCGTATCAATACTACTTATACTCCCAATAAATGGTTTAAGGGAGGTGTGAATCTTACAGGATCTTGGACTAAACGCAATTATAATAGTAATGCCAGCGGTAATGCGTATGCCAATCCATTTTACATAGCCCGCTATATGGCGCCGGTATATCCTGTTTATTTACACAATGCTGATGGCACATATCAATTGGACGCTGCAGGAGACAAAATATATGATACTACTTCCCCTTATTTAAGCAACCGCCATATAGCATATGAAATGTTGTTCAACAAGCAGGAAAGCGTACGTAACGTATTAGGCGGACAAGCTTTTGCCACAATCTCATTACCTTATGGAGTGTCATTGACTGTAAAAGGTGACCTGAATAACAGTACTTCCAATAATAAGAAGTACGACAATCCGGAAATAGGTGACGGTGCTACCAACGGTGGTCGTTTGACTAGTTATGCTTACCAGTACAGAACCACGACCTTGCAAGAAATCGTAAATTGGAGCTACCAGTTCAATAACGTACATAATGTTGAAGTTATGGCAGCTCACGAAAGCTACAGTTGGGAACGTAAATATACAGCAGGAATGAATACCGGCATGGCAGTAGATGGAAATCTTACTATGGGTAACTTTCTCAATAACTCTTATTTCACGGGAAGTGATGATGAAGACAAAACGGAATCTTATCTGGCACGTCTGAAATACAACTATGATGATCGCTATTTCTTGGAAGGTTCGTTCCGTCGTGACGGTTCTTCACGTTTCCACAAAGATAACCGTTGGGGTAACTTCTACTCCGTAGGTGCAAGTTGGAACATGAAACAGGAATCTTTTTTGCAAGATGTTGACTGGTTAGATGCATTAAAACTGCGTGCTTCCTACGGTGAAGTGGGTAACAATATGGGCGTCAGCCTTTATGGACACATGGCTCTTTATACTATCGACAAGAACGGTGGTGAAGCTGCGTTGGTAAAACAGTCACTTTCTGCACCGGATATTAAATGGGAAACGACTCAGACCGTAGACATCGCTGTAGAAGGACGTCTGTTTAACCGCCTGAACTTCCAAATAGGCTACTTCGACAAGCGCTCTAAAGATTTACTATTTGAGGTTCGTCTGCCGCTTTCGGCTGGCTCTTATCCTTGGGTTGCTGATACTGCCCCGATGAACCTGACACAATACAAGAATATCGGTACCGTTTCCAACCGTGGTTGGGAAATCTCTTTGAATGCTGACATTATCAATAATAACGACTGGAAATGGAACTTTGGTGTGGACGCTACTTTCTTGAAGAACAAAATTGTGAAACTGCCTGACGGAAAAGATATTCTGCACGGTATGCAGAACTATTCTGAAGGGCATTCCATCTACGAATGGTACACTTACCACTTCGAAGGCGTGGACCAGATGACTGGTACTTCTCTCTATACACTGGATCCGGATAAGAAGGCTACTGCCGAAGAAGCTGGTGCATTGGCTACCATCAATGGTACAGATTATGCCACTGCCACTTCATACGCCAAACGTGATTGGGCAGGTAGCGCACTTCCCACAGTCTATGGATCTATCAGTTCGGCGCTTTCTTGGAGGAATTGGGATTTGAATATGTTGTTCACCTATTCTTTAGGTGGCAAGACATATGATGGCAGTTATGCTAGCCTGATGGGAGTATCCGAATCAGGTGCTTCTGGTAACGCTTACCATAAGGATATCCTAAACTCTTGGAAAGAAGTTCCCACCGGTATGACGGAAACTTCCGCCAACCGCATCAATCCGAATGGAACTCCGCGTGCCGATTTTCATAAGTCATCCGACTTGAATGCCGCTAGCGACCGTTGGCTGACCAGCTCTTCTTATTTGGTATTCAAGAATTTGAACCTGTCTTACAGTCTACCTAAAAGTTGGCTGAAGAACATGGGATTGGAAGGGTTGTCATTGACTGCCGGTGTAGAAAACCTTTTTACACTAACCTCACGTAAGGGACTAAATCCGCAATATTCGTTTAATGGAGGTTCGGATGATACGTATGTAACAGCCCGTGTATATAATTTCGGGTTGACTGTAAAATTCTAAAGATATAACCATATAATTCGTATTAGAAATGAAAAAAATACTCAATAAATTGTTCACAGGTAGCCTATTGGCATGTATGGTGTTAGTGTCCTCCTGTGCCGGTGACTATTTGGATACCGCTCCTACCGATTCAACGGGAGCATCCGATGCCGTAGGGACCACGGCAAATGCAATGAAAGCATTGAACGGTATAGCCAAAATTATGACTACCCAGCAGTATTATTTTGGTCAGGGATTTGCAGGCGAAAACAACATCATGGCTCATTATGAAAACTATCCGAGCGAGAATTACTTATATAATATGTATGCTTCCGGGTGGTCACCTATTCATAATCAAGAATTCCATACACGCACTAACTCTATTTATGATGCATACGCATGGTACTACTATTATACTATCATTGGTAATGCAAACACTATTCTTACCAATATTGATAATGCCGAAGGACTTCAAACTGAAAAAGATTTTGTCAAGGCTTCAGCACTGACTTTCCGTGCATACGCTTTCGAAAAGTTAGTGCACTATTACTGTTGGCGATGGCAGGATTCCAATAACGGCGCTTCACAAGGACTCGTGCTCCGTATTGATGAATCTACTGGCGGACAAGGCTATGCTACTCTGGCTGAGACGTATGCTCAAATCTACAAAGATTTGGATGAAGCAATTGCCTTGTATAACCAGAGTGGTATGGACCGTGATGCCGCACAAGTATGGATGCCGAATGTAAATGTTGCTCATGCAGTCTATGCTCGTGCTGCTATAACTAAGCAAGATTACACCAAAGCTCTGTCCGAAGCTAAACTCGCCCGCCAAAACTATCCGCTTATGAGTAACGCTGAATATCAATCTGGTTTCTGCAATCCGACGAGTGAGTGGATTTTCGGTTGTTTCGGCGGTTCGCAAGAAAATAATTGGTATTGGAGTTATGGTACTCAGTTTGCTTGTAACGGATATTATGCGAGTGCAAACAATACTGGTGCTGGGGCCATTGGGCGTGAGCTTATTAACCGCATCCCGGACAATGATGCCCGCAAAGCGCTGTTCTTGACGGAAGACAAATTCCCCGGCTATGATTTTAATGATGGTTCAGCCATGGATTTGACTTACGGTATTCTTGGACTGGGTAAAGGCGAAGAAGCTGACTTGCTTTGGGAAGACGCCGCAGAGTATTGCCAGAGAATGGCGGTAAGTGGACTTGCCGCTCCTTATCAATCTGGCTATATGTATTTGGGTGGACAGTTGAAATTCTATGTATTTGATACTCCGGGGGTAAGCTATCTGCCTTTCATTCGTTCATCAGAAATGGTATTGATTGAAGCAGAAGCCAACTACTTCTTGAACAATGAACCGGATGCACAAGCCGCTCTGATAGAGCTGAATGCTACCTCTGGACGTAATCCTGAATATACTTGTACTAAAACCGGTGAAGCCCTTTGGAACGAAATCATGGATTATCGTGAACTTGAACTTTGGGGTGAAGGCTTTGCTTGGAGCGATTACAAAAGATGGAATCGTTCTGTAGTGCGTAAAGGATTCGCTGATGGAGGTAATGCACATATTTCCATTGCGAAAACGATCCCAGCTGATGGTGCAAACAAATGGACTTGGGATGTGCCCTTGAATGAAACCGATTACAACGATGAATTGAATCTTGCAGGAAAATAATTCCATCGGAACACATTGGCGGAATTAATTCATTACCATACTGATATGAACTATAATTCCGTCAACAGGTTCTCTGGACTTATAGATAAAGTGTTTTGTTTTAGTGGAGGGAATGTCATTGGACATTCCCTCCATTACTGCTTTATTATGAAATTGGTTAGTTGAAAAGCATCATTCTTGTTAAAACGGACATTAAATACCTTAATAATTGATTCTGCATTCAATACGCCACTTGGATTTAATTATACAGCTCAAGACGAGGTAAGTATTATAACTTTTCCATAAGGCTCTAATAAAAAGTGATGTATAAAAAAGAACTGTAAATTGCCTCCATCCTGTTAGTAATTAGCCTTAGATATGTTCTAAATCATCTCTTTGAAAGAAAGAAGAAAGGAACTGGTCATGGAAGGTCATTGCTTCTACGATGAAATGCGATTGGGTTTAACCCTAAACCGTGAAAAAACACAAGGTGAGGGTACTGACCATTACTTAAATTCAACGGATTTAATATCTCCGAACTGAGATGATTACAGAATAATATTAGCTATTCCACAAGCAGAAGTTGATGTTAGCCCTAATATTCAAGGGCAGCAGAATCCGGGATACGAATAAAGTCTTCTTAAAATAAAGTTGTTTTAGCTGAAATGCACCCTAAAAGTTTTATATATGACTTTTAGGGTGTTTTCTTATATCTATTTTCTCTAATTAAACCTGTAATTCACTATTATATAAAAGAATAAATATTGATTTAATATAGGCTAATTGCAAGTTAGAGTAAATGTTCTATTTATCTTTTTTATCGATACAGTCATTTGTTGTTTGTGAGAATGAAATTATTCGTATTAAGCTCAACTGTACATAGTACTTTTTTATTGAAAAATCAAGACTACATGGTAAATTATTGATATACATGTAATTTACCAATCTGGTTTGGGTAGAAAATTTAAGTATTTCATACATTTCAATCTCTACTTGAACCCATAGTATTAGTTTTATCACTCATTTATATTCACAGTCAAACAGTAACTAACTAATAACTAAGTATTTGAAAATCAAACAGAGTAACTTTTAGGTAGATACAAATATATGCTCATGTTTTGTATATATCTAGTTTCTAGATATTTAATAAATTACAATTGTCTTAATTTGAGTTCTATAAATATATATTTGTTATTGATTATCAACAAGATACAACCTACTTAGTTCTGCGAAAACATTGCAAATCTCTTACATAGGTATGCAGACGCAGGAGGTGGCTATAAAGTCGACTGTAAAAGTTTTCATGAAGTCCGACTCTGAAATGCTTGATGAAGTAATGGTGGTCGCTTATGGTACGGCTAAGAAATCGGCATTTACAGGTTCAGCTTCTGTGATAAAGTCCGAAACTCTGGAGAAACGCCAGGTTTCAAATATATCAAATGCTCTTTCCGGAACAGTATCAGGTGTACAGACACAAAGTACAAATGGACAGCCGGGAGAAAAAGCTACAGTACGTATTCGCGGTATTGGCTCCATGTATGCCAGTAATAATCCGTTGTATGTAGTAGATGGTATTCCGTACGAAGGTGACATTTCTGCCGTCAACTCACAAGATATTGAGTCAATGACAGTACTGAAAGATGCAGCAGCGGCAGCTTTGTATGGTGCTCGTGGCGCTAATGGTGTTATCTTGGTAACAACTAAAAAAGGAAAAACCGGAGAGACATTGGTATCATTGGATGCACGTTGGGGAGCTAATTCGCGTTTAGTGAAGAACTACGATGTATTGCAAAACGCAGCTACTTACATGGAAACTGCATACTCTGCCATATATAATGGTTATGTATATAATAGTAAATATACAGCTGAGAGAGCCTATCAACAGGCTAATGCCGATTTGATTCCAGGTTTAGGATATCAGATTTACAATGTGCCCAATGGTCAGAACCTGATAGGTCGGGATGGCAAACTGAATCCATATGCAACGTTAGGTTATAGTGATGGTGATTACTATTATACACCGGATAACTGGTCAGATGAAATGTTTGAAAGTAACATGCGTCAGGAATACAATCTGAGCGTATCTGGTGGTACTGACAAATTGAGTTATTATTTCTCTGCTGCTTATCTTGCCGATGACGGTATTATTGAGAACTCTGGTTTCGAACGTATTTCTAGTCGTATAAACGTAGATTATCAAGCTAAGAAATGGCTGAAGTTCGGTGTAAATTTAAGCTATGCAAATGTAAAAAGTCGCTATCCTGGAGATCAGGACACAGATGCAGCCACTTCATCGGGTAATGCCTTTTTTGTAGGTAACTTCATTGCCCCCATTTATCCAATGTATGTTCGTAATGCTGAAGGTCAGATTATGCATGACGCTAATACCGGTTATCGGATATATGATTATGGTGATGGTGAAAGTACAAACTTCACTCGTAACTTTATGAGTATGTCTAACCCAATGAGTAGTTTTCTCTATGATACGGAAGAATATTTAATGGATATCCTGAATGGGAAATGGTATGCCAAAGTAGATATTCTGGATGGTCTGTCTTTGACTGCTTCTTTAGGTTTGCATGTGGATAATACACGTTTACATATTGTAGGTAACAAGTATTATGGCCAGTCTGCATCCCAAAACGGTTCTGTGCAACAGTATTCATCACGCACGTATTCTCTGGACCAACAATATTTACTGACTTATAAAAAAGCATTTGATGTGCATCACATTGATATTTTGGCCGGATATGAGAGTATGGATTATAATACTGAATCTCATTATATTCTGGGCTACAATATGTATAGTGATAAGAACTGGACTGCCTCAAATGTGATCGACCGTAAAAATGGTTCCGGCAGCTACAATGAATATGCTACTATCGGTATCATCACACGTGCCAGCTATGATTTCGATGAAAAGTACTATGCAAGTGTTTCTTATCGTCGTGATGCTTCTTCACGTTTCCATCCGGATAATCGCTGGGGTAACTTTTGGAGTGTAAGTGCTGCATGGGATATGGCTAAAGAGAACTTCATTTCTCATATTGACTGGATTAATATGCTGAAATTGAAAGCTTCTTTCGGACAACAAGGTAACGATAACCTTCTTTATAAAGGATACACAAACTATTATCCTTACCAAGATCAATTTACAGTGAGCGGTTCGGAAGGAGTATTCTCTGACGGTGTACTCTTCTATAAAGGAAACAAAGATATCACTTGGGAAACATCCAATTCATTCAATGTTGGTGTGGACTTTGCTCTTTTGAAAGGATGCGTTGATGGTACTATCGAATATTTCAATCGCCAGACGAAAGATATGTTGTATTACAAGCCGGTAGCTATGTCCAACGGTTATACACAGTTCCCGATGAACATCGGTTCAGTACGTAACTCAGGTATTGAAATTGAATTGAATTACACTCCGATTCAGACTAACAATTTCAAATGGGTCATCAATTGGAACGGAACTATGATGAAAAATAAGATTCTTGAATTACACCCTGACCTGAAAGGGGAAATGATTAATGGATCTTATATCTATCGTGAAGGTGAATCTTTATATCAGTTCTATTTGACGAAATATGCAGGTGTAGACCATGAAAGTGGTGAGGCGCAGTATTGGGCTAAAGATACTGACGGAGCAGAATATAAAACCAGTGACTGGTCGGCTGCTTATAACACAAACCGCCAGGCCAGCGGTGATCTTCTTCCCACTATTTATGGAGGTATCGGTACTACATTGGATTTTTACGGTTTCGATTTTTCTATCCAGTGTGCTTATCAGTTAGGTGGCAAGATATATGATAGTGGTTATCAGGCGTTGATGCATGGTGGTGGCTCACATGACCTTGGTTATAACTGGCACAAAGATATACTGAATGCCTGGACACCCGAAAACACGAATTCTGATATACCGCGTATAGATGCAATTGATAAATATACCAATTCTAGTTCAGATCGTTGGTTAACAAGCTCTGACTATTTCGCTATCAATAACATTACATTAGGTTACACACTACCTAAAAGATGGTTGAGAAATTTGGGTATTGGAAGCTTGCGTGTTTACGGTGCAGCTGATAATGTGGCTCTTTTCTCTGCCCGCAGAGGACTTGATCCACGTATGAGCTATACGACTGCCTCAACAGACCGCTACACTCCTATACGTACCATTTCTGGTGGCCTGAAAGTAACATTCTGATAAATGATTGAATTTTATAAAAAAGAAAGAATATGAAAAAAATATATAAGATAACGCAAGTTGCTCTATTCGGTGCATTAGTAGTCGGATGTACTGACTTGGATACTGCCCCACTAAGTTCTACTATTACAGCCGACCAAAAAGAGGATGTGGTTGCTGCTGACCCTTCTAAAATTGAAGCTAGTGTAACTGCTATTACAGCTAACTTTACACAATATGCTAAAATTTATACCGAAGATGATAACGTACATAGTGATATAGGTTATCCTACTATTATGTTAGCTACTGATTCAAGAACTACGGATTTTGTAGCTGATATAACAGGCTACAATTGGTATTCTAATTCAGCCGATTATAGCGATTGCTTAAGTACGAGTACGGCTACCATCGAATTTTGGGGTACGCTTTACAACCAGATTTATACAGCCAACGCTGTTATTGGCACTGTAGATAATGAAACGTCTGACCCTACTCTGCAATTTTATTTGGCACAAGCATTGGCTATCCGTGCATTCGATTACTTTACGTTGGTACAGTTATATCAGTTCAACTATAAGGGACATGAAGATGCTCCAGGGGTACCCATTATCACTCCCGAGAATGCAGAAGAGGCAGCTGCAAATGGCTGTGCCCGCTCTACGGTAAAAGAAACCTATGAATTCATTTTGGGTGACTTGAATAAGGCTATTGAGTTATTGGCTAACACTAAGAAAACCCGTTCCGACAAGCGTTATGTTAGTCTTGATGTTGCTTATGGTATACGTGCTCGTGTTCACCTGACTATGCACAATTATGCAGATGCATTGAAAGATGCAGAAGCTGCACTTGCCAGTACATCTTCGGTTCCATATAGTAGCGCAGCGGTGAGCAAACCAACTTTCATTGATATTGAAGATGCTTCATGGATGTGGGGTATCTTAATTACGGATAAAGACCGTGTAAGTACTACTGGTATTTGTAATTTTCCATCTCACATGGGGTCACTGAATTATGGCTATGCCTCTGTGGGAGGATGGCGCAGAATCAGTCCAAAACTCTACAACCAGATTCCTGAAAGTGATGTACGTAAAGGATGGTTTCTGGATGATACAGGTGTATCTGTAAATCTGCCGGCAGCAGCACAGGCTTATATTACTAAAAAAGGTGCTCCGGTTTACACACAAGTGAAATATGGCCCAATGAATGACGAATGGGGATCAAATAACAATGCAACTGATGTGATTTTGATGCGTGTAGAGGAAATGTATCTAATTAAAGCAGAAGCACAAGCCATGAACAATGATGTAAGCGGTGGTGTGAACACTCTCAATTCTTTTGTAAATACCTATCGTGATCCGTCTTATAAATGTACAGCTACAACAGGTGAAGCTGTGCAGGAAGCTGTTTGGCATCAGCGACGTATCGAATTCTGGGGTGAGGGTTTAGCCTATTTCGATATCATGCGCCTGAATAAAGGTGTTAATCGTTTGGGATGCGGATTCCCAAAAACTGCGGTATTTAACATTGCTGCAGGTGATCCGGTCCAAATTTACAGTATCCCCAACAAAGAGGTACAATACAATCCATTGTTGGAAAATAATCCGTTGGTATCTGCTCCAACTCCGATACCTGATGAAGAATAAGTTAATTATAAAAAGGATAGAATATGAAATATATCAATAAAATATTTAGCCTGTTTGCTATTGCATTGATGGCTGTGGCTTGCGATCCGGATGCGGAAAGTTATACTCCGGGAGGATTAGAGGAGGGCAACCAAGGAATTTGTTTTGCAGGTAATTATACCCAAACGGTAGAAGTTGAACCTGGAGTTACTTCTTTTATCCTTACACTAAAACGTTCTGTAACTGATGCAGCTGGTTCTGTGGATATAAAGGTCTTGAATAACGAAGAGAATATATTTATATGCCCTTCTACAGCATCATTTGCTGCCGGAGAGGCAACTACGACGTTGACTGTGGAGACTCCATCAGCGACAGCAGGGATTCTTTATAATCTAAAGCTGGCCGTGAGTGGTGATAATGTAAGTGAATACACTAGTGGATATAATGAAATTTCTGTTAATTTCAGTATCATTAAATGGGAATCAATCGGTACCGGTTATTATTTAGACGGTACTGTATCTACTTTCTTCGGCGTTGATCCTTCAATGCCGATGGCTGTAAAACTGGAACGGGCAGAAACGGCTACCAGCGTTCGTTTCCGCTTTGACAGTCCGTTTGCACGTGTAGCGACAGAAACGGTAGATGAGTATGGTGGCTACGATGGTTATCCTTTTAATGAGGAAAGCGATGTGGTACCGGGCAAATACCTCTTTACTATTGATGTGACCAACCAGGGAGCGGCATTATCACCAGTTGATTTAGGCATGGACTGGGGATATGGAATGTTCTCTATCGGTTCTGTATATGGAAATCTGTCAACAAATATTGCGACATACCCATTGGGGACTTATGATGAAAAGGCTGGCTGTATTACCTTCCCTGCCAACTCCTTGTATATTAAGATGGCGGATTATAGCGAAGGGGCTGCCTCACCTTGTGCTAATCCTTCATATCTGTACTTAAATGGGGATGCTTATTTAGAGTCCTTAGAGGCTGCTAAATAAGGAATTAGTGAATTAACCTATTAATAAGCTCCATTCTTTCATTTGTTTTATGCCAAATGAAAGAGTGGGGCTTATCTTATTTTTTCAAAAATCAAGAGTGCGATTCTTTATATAAATCATTGTATACCTATATTTAGCTAAGTTTTTTTAAGACCGTTCACTGGGAAGCGAGCGATCTTTTTACATTCATTCAGCATGAGCAACTATTGAGTATACCTCCCGAACAAGCTTCGATAATGAGAATGTAGTCAATAACAAGGATCTATCGTTTTTGATCTCTATATTCTTTTCTTATTTTTTAGTTGTATGTATTCACATTGCATCCGATCGAATATAGTGCTTTTTTGAATAAAAATCAAGACATTTAAAAGAATCAATTTTAGATATAAAATATATCGTTCTGATTTTGGTAACAATTTAAAATATATTATACAATTATGTATTAATGAGAACCCATAGTATCGGTTTTATTGTTTATTTTCGCTTGTTATATAATGATAATAATCTTATAATTAGATATTTAAAATACAAATCAAGGATAATTCCGGTAGATACAAATATGCACTAGCATTTCTTATGCACCTTAAAATCAATGTTTTGGTAAATATTTATTTTCTTTCATTGAGTTCTATAAGCAAATGTAATCATCTTAATATCAGTTATATATATAGTACTGAGTTCTGCGAATACGTTGCAAATCTCGTATATTGGAATGCAGGTGCAAGAGGTGGCTATTGCGCCACACGTGAAGGTTACAATGAAAGCAGATACAGAGATGTTGGATGAAGTATTAGTTGTTGCTTTCGGTACAGCAAAGAAATCTGCCTTTACAGGTTCAGCTTCAGTTGTTAATACTGAGGAATTATCAAAGCGTATTACGACCAATGTATCTGATGCTTTAGTTGGTTCTGTTGCTGGTTTGCAGATACGTGGAGGATCAGGAGCACCAGGCTCAGGTGATGGCAAAATCAATATTCGTGGTATTGCTTCCATGTATGCAAATACTGATCCGCTGATTATTGTAGATGGTGCTCCTTATACTGCTAATTTATCCAATATTCCACAAAATGATATCGAATCAATCTCTGTTTTGAAGGATGCCGCATCCGCTGCTCTTTATGGTGCCCGTGGTGCTGCCGGTGTCATCATCATTACTACTAAGAAAGGTAAGACGCAAGAAGCCGTAGTCAATGTGGATATAAAGTGGGGTGTCAATACACGCGGTGTTCAAGACTATGATGTTATTACAGACCCGGGACAGTATTATGAAGCCTACTATTCTCAACTTTATAACTATTCGCGCTATAGCCAGGGATTGAATGCAGCTGATGCTAATTCTTGGGCTAATCAGAAAATGATTAGCGATTTGAAGTACAATGTTTATACTGTTCCCGATGGTCAGATGCTGATTGGGACCGATGGACAGTTGAATTCCAATGCCACATTAGGGCGTAAGTATAACTATCAAGGTACAGATTATTATTTACGACCTGATGACTGGAAAGATTTAGCTTATAAAAGCGCTCTACGTCAAGAATACAACGTAAGTGTAAGCGGTGGTTCCGATCGTTCCTCTTTTTACGCCAGCCTTGGTTATTTGAATGAAGATGGCATTATTGAAAATTCAGGCTACGATCGTGTTAGTGCACGTATTAAGGCTGACTATCAAGCTAAGAAATGGTTGAAATTGAGTGCGAATGTAGGTTATATTCACTCTAATCAAGAGTCAAATCCCAATATGAGTACCACCGGAAATAATACAAATTTAATGTACTACACCAGTAGTATTGCACCTATTTATCCTGCGTTTGTACGTGTGGTAGATGCAGCGGGCAATGTTATCGTGAAAAAAGACCAATACGGCCATGATGGCTATGATTATGGAATAAATGACTATGGTGGTTTAGGTACCCGTCCATTTATGTCCAATGGTAACCCACTGGGTGCTAACTTATATAACCAAGTTAAATCTATTGGTGACCAGCTGAATGGTACTTTTATGGCAGATGTAAATATTACCAGTTTCTTAAAAGCAAATGCAACAAGTACCGTTATCTTGGGACAGACCAACTATTCAGATTATCAGAATCCATTTTATGGCCCTGCTGCAGGTACTAATGGCAGAATCCAGAAGACTGGCACCACCGGATTTAGAACCAATAATGTTCAAACCTTGACTTATTTTCAAGACTTTGGCAGACATAATGTAAATGTAATGGTGGGGCATGAATATTATAGAGCTACGACTAAATATCTGGCAGCTACGGCAAAAGGTGGATTTTCTCCTGATATTCCGGAAATCAATGCTTTTGCAACGAAGAATGATGCCAGTTCTTATACTACAGTATACAATGTAGAAGGTTACTTTGGTAACGCTCAATATAACTATGCTGAAAAATATTTTGTATCAGCATCTTATCGCCGTGACGCTTCTTCGTATTTTGCAAAAGAACATCGCTGGGGTAATTTCTGGTCAGTAGGTGCCGCATGGAGAATTTCCCAAGAAAATTTTATGGAAAATTACTCTTCTTGGTTGGATGAACTGAAACTGAAAGCATCCATAGGCCAGCAAGGTAATGACAATATTGGTAGTTGGGCATACACTGATATGTATACACTGACTGCAACAAATGAAACGACCATGTCGCCCACATTTTGGCGTATTGGTAATCCGGACATCACTTGGGAAACGACTACGAATATCAATGTCGGTGTGGAATTTAGTTTATGGAAAGGTCGGTTGGCTGGTAATGTAGACTTTTATACTAAAAAGACCAGTAACTTGTTGTTTTGGCTATCTGTTCCTGAATCAGCAGGTTCACGCGGTTACTATGGTAATTTGGGGGATATTCGCAATATGGGTGTAGAACTCGCCTTAACTGGGACTATCGTGCGTACAAGAGATATAGATTGGAGTGTATCAGCAAATCTATCGCATAACAAGGCTAAAATACTCACTTTACCCGAATCGAAGACTATAGGAAATGGAGGTTTTGCGGAAACAAACTCTACTGATATTGCTCAAAACTGGTATGAGGAAGGTGGTCCACTTTACAACGCATTCTGTGCTGAATATGCTGGTGTTAATGAAAAAGGAGAGGCCACCTATTGGGTGGACGAAAATTTGAAAGGTTCTACCAGCAGACCTGGTAAAGAGCATTCTTACACTACTACTAACCCCAATGAAGCTACTAAATATGCGCAAGGCAATGTTCTGCCTAAACTATACGGTGGATTCAGCACTTCATTGCGAGTACTCGACTTTGATTTCTCTGCTTCATTCGATTATCAAATAGGAGGCAAGGTTACTGATAATCGTTACGCCTCTTTGATGACTCCTAATGAAACCTCTGCCAGTGCAGGCTCCAACTTCCATAAAGATTATCTCAAAGCATGGAGTCCTAATAATACTTCAAGCGATATTCCCCGCTGGCAGTATGGCGACAAGTACACAGTGTTCTCCAATTCAGATCGTTTCCTCACCAATGCCAGTTATCTGAATTTCCAGTCGTTCACAGTGGGTTATACACTTCCAAAAAATCTTCTGAGGAATATAGCCAAAATACGCATCTATGCTGCCGGTGAGAATCTATGCTTCTGGTCTGCACGCAAAGGTTTCGACCCCCGCTATTCTTATGAGGGAAACAAAGACATAACAGCATACTCTCCTGTACGCAATATTTCAGGAGGTATTCAAATAACATTCTAAACAAATAAGTGAAATTGAATATGAAAAAAATATTGATTCCATTCTTAACTGTTGCATTCGGGCTTACTCTTGCAACAAGTTGTATTGAAGAGATTGATCCGCAATCATCCACCATAACCAAGGATCAGGCAGCCAATGCTCCTGGTTCGTATGATAACTTTGTGAGCGGAATAACTTCTTCGTTGGCCGGTACATTTCAATTTGGCGCTGGCGCAGATAAAAGATATCCTTATGATTACGGTTATCCCTCTTTTTATCAGATGCGTGATGTAATGGGGCAAGACCTTGTTCCCAGCTTCTCAGGACACCAATATTCTACTTGGTACAGTTGTGGTGTGGCTCTTGGCCCCCAATATCTTCTATGTCAGTTTCCATGGACATATTATTATAGTTGGATTAAGAATTGCAATACCGTTCTTTCATTAGCTGGAGAGAACCCCGATACAGATAAAATGTCAGGTGCAGGTATCGCATATGCCATGCGGGCAATGTTCTACATGGATTTAGCGCGTATGTTTGCTAATAAAACTTATGCATTAGACAAAAATGCAGAAACGGTTCCTATCGTAACCGAGGCTACTGCTCTTTCTGACTTAGCTACTAACCCTCGTGCTACTAATGAAAATATGTGGGCATTTATTCTTTCCGATCTCGACAAGGCAGAGCAGTATTTAGCAGATTACCAGCGACCTGATAAATTGACTCCTGATAAGTCAGTAGTATATGGTTTGAAAGCACGTGCTTATTTAGTGATGGAAGACTGGGAAAATGCCGAAAAATATGCCAAACTTGCTCAAGCTGGTTACCAACTCATGGGTGAAGCTGATTATACTGACAGCGATACAGGCTTCAACACTCCCAATTCTTCTTGGATGTTCGGGCTGAAATTTAAAGATACTGATGACAATATTCTGTTGAATGATGCTGATAGTTCGTGGGGGTCTTTTATGTGTCTTGAAGTGAATGGGTCGGGATGTGGCTATGCTTCCAGCTATGGTCACCAATTTCTGATCGATCGTCACTTGTATGAGACTATCCCGGAAACAGATTTCCGCAGAAAGTGTTTTGTTGACTTTCAGATAGCTGAATTACCCCAAAATGAACAATTAGAGGCTTTGGAGGCATATACAAAGTATCCGGAATGGATTTATGCTTCCGGTAATAAAGAAGGCAAAGGTGTAGGCGGTCTTTCTCTGAAATTCCGTCCAGCCAAGGGTGGAAATGATAATCAGTATTTAGGCTTTCTTGTATCCGTCCCCATGATGCGTGTTGAAGAAATGTATCTGATTGAGGCTGAAGCTGCCGGTATGCAGGATGAATCAAGAGGCATTGCCTTATTGACGACATTTGCCAAGAGCCGAGATACCTCTTACACATATGGTAAACACAATGAGTCTTACGGAAATCCAGCCAACTCTGCATTCCAAAATGAAGTGTGGTGGCAGCGTCGTATAGAGCTTTGGGGAGAAGGATTTGCCACTTTTGATATCAAACGTCTTAATAAAGGTGTCATCCGTAGTTATCCTAATACCAATCATGTGGAGAAATTCCGTTGGAATAGTACTACTCCTCCCGATTGGATGAACCTCTGTATTGTGCAGAGTGAAACTAATTATAATACAGCTTGTACAAACAATCCTACACCTATTGCACCTACTACGGATTCTGATGAGTATATGTGGTAATCCGGGCTTATTATATTAAAAAAATAAGAATATGAAAAAATATATCTATAGTTTATTTATGATGATTCTTGCTGTTGGAGGCATGATATCATGTTCAGAAGAAGAGGGAACAAATCCGGGTAATGACTCTAGGCCTAATGTTGTTGTGTACCAGTTTGCACCGGAGGCTCCTTACAATGCGGACAATGATTTATTGCTCCGAATAGCTGCCAACAGCAAGGTTGCCGAAGCTTATTATCTGGCCGAAGCAACAACCGATAAAGAGGCACATATAGCTTCGATGGGTAAAGACGGTTATATGGACTATGTAATTAAAAACGGTACTAAAATTGAAGGTCTTTCGGGGGCGTCGGATAGCGATGTGACAGTGACCGGCATGGTAGGGGAATATATTATTACGGTAGTAGCTGTGAATGGCAATGATAAGATGGCGACCGAAACAACTTTCACAGGGCTGAAGTGGGAGTCAATTGGTATAGGTATGTTATCAAGCTCATTCTTCGGTGGTGAAGGAGAATGCGAGTTCTATAAAGCAAGCCCAGTACTTAAATATAAGGCCATAGGACCTTTTGAAGAGGGCTATGATATTGTTTTTGATGTTGCTGATAATAATAGTGTAACTGTAGCTCAACAAGCTGTTTATAGCTCTTATGGAAGTTATGGAACGCTTTATGTTTCGGGCAATGGAGCACTTCAAAGCAATAAGATTACTGTTAATCTTACATTTAGAGTGTCTGCCGGCGTTTTTGGCGCCTTCACAGAAACTTTTATTCTCCCTGCAACAGAACCTTAAACAAGGTAGTATTATTGGCTATTCTGTAAAACAAATGCCAGTTTTATTTTAAAAGGCAATGAAATTCCAGTTATTGATTTAACTGGATGTTTTAAATAAAGTGTTTTAAAGATCGTTCACTGGGAAGTGAGCGGTCTTTTTTAGTTCGCCCAGCACGAACGTGTTCTGACGGCTGTAAGTCCTTAGCGCTCCCTAACAACAGGAAGCGTCCAGCCGACGACAATGGTGTCCCTCGTGAGATAGAATCTGAAGGCAATGCATTGATGATTGCATTATCTATAAAATATATTTTTTTTGACAACTGATTTATTTTTTTACCGACCAATCAAATCTCATAACCTGAGAAAGTAAATAGGTACTTTCAATATATTCAAGGTAATTCTTAACTGTATCAGGATGTTTAATTTCCACTATTCTGGCCAATGAATTATAAGAGAATTGTTTTGTTGCATTGCTTGCCAGGTAATATATCATTTCAAGCAGTTCTCTTTCACCATTTAACTTGTTCCGAGTAATCTTTCCCTGCCAATAATGCTTTGTATCTCATTGAAGTAGAATGTCTTCTGTTCGCCGAATAACTCTATAAAGGCTTCGTATAAAGTCCGGAAATCGTTAACTGTGAAGTTAACTAACCTCTCATCATCGAAGTTTAAATAAAAGTCTTGTTCAGTTTGTCGAGAGCGGATTTGTTACAATAATACGGATTTTCCACATCTTCGAATGTCGGAAATAACTAGAATTTCGGGGCTTTCTACCAAATGCTGATAATATCCCTTTCTACCATCTGAGACTGGTTTCTTTCTTGCTGATCAAATATGACATGCTTCAACAGTTCTTTCATAATAGTCAATATTAATCAGATGCAAATATATAATAATTTTCATTATAAATAAATGATTTGTATGCTTCTTATTCATTATCAATGAATAAGAAGAGCTCATTTTATTCACTTGAAATAGAGAGAACTTCATATATAACATCGGCGATACTATGAATACAGAATTAGAGTAAAAGGAAATATATTGAGTACTACTAACAATGAATAAGATTTAAATGCTCTAATATTTGCTTTCTTCTCTGTATGAATGCTCTTTAATTTATCGAAATAAATCATATGTATTTTGTTCATTTGCATATACTGATTATGAAAAATCAGAACGTGTAGTAAGATTCAGCATGTGTCCGTGATTTAAATATAGGACTCTATTCGTTTTTTTATAATTTTGTACACTTGTATGTTGTTTAGCTCAATAGTACTGGTTTTAGAACTTATTTTAATTCAATATATGAATGATAATATGCTTATAATAAGTAGTATATATATTATCTGGGATAATTTTGGTAGAAACTAATACATATTTGTATTTTATACCTATCTTATTATCAATAGTATAGTAACTTATTATCTTCTTTCAAAAAAATCCGCCAATAACAATACATTATTGAAAATCAACAGAATACATAACACTTAGTTCTGCGAAGACTTTGCAGGTTTCGTACATTGGTATGCAGACACAAGAAGTGGCTATTAAACCTACTATGAAGGTCTTTATGAAGGTTGATTCAGAGATGCTTGACGAAGTTATAGTGGTAGCTTACGGTACTGCAAAGAAGTCTGCATTTACCGGATCTGCGAGTGTTGTAAAGGCAGATAAACTAGAAAAGCGCCAAGTATCCAACATTACTAACGCATTGTCGGGTAGTGTAGCCGGTGTACAAACTACAAGCAGCAACGGCCAACCAGGAACTTCAGCCACAGTACGTATTCGTGGTATTGGTTCTATGGCATCCAGCAGCAATCCGTTATATGTAGTAGATGGAATTCCTTTTGATGGTGATATTTCTTCTATCAATTCACAGGATATTGAAACTATGACCGTACTGAAAGATGCTGCCGCAGCAGCTTTGTATGGTGCGCGTGGTGCTAACGGTGTTATCTTGGTTACCACTAAAAAGGGTAAGGACGGTAATGCACGTGTATCTGTAGATGCACGTTGGGGTAGCAATTCCCGTCAAGTAGGCAAATACGACGTGATGGAAAACCCTGATACGTACATGGAGACTCTCTATAAGGCTCATTACAATGCCGCTTATTACAAATTGGGACGTACCCCAGAAGCAGCGCACACTTATGCTAATACACAATTGTTCCCGGCAATCGGTTACCAAATATATACATTACCTCAAGGTGAGGGTCTTATCGGTATGGATGGTAAAATCAATCCAAATGCGAAGTTGGGCTATAGTGACGGACAATATTACTATACTCCGGATGATTGGACAGATGGAACCATCTCCAGTCAAATGCGTCAAGAGTATAACTTGAGCGTATCAGGTGGTACAGATCGTTTGAACTACTATTTCTCTGCCGGTTACCTGGAAGATAACGGTGTTATCGAAAATTCAGGTTTCAATCGTATTTCTACGCGTTTGAATGTAGACTACCAAGCAAAAAAGTGGCTGAAATTCGGCACCAGCTTAGGATATACTAACTCTAAGAGCAAGTATCCGGGCGACCAAACAGCTACTGCTTCTTCAGGAAACGCTTTCTTGCTGGCAAATAATATTGCTCCAGTTTATCCGATGTATGTACGTAACGCTGATGGTTCACTGGCTTACGACAAGAATTCAGGCAACAAGATTTATGATTATGGTGATGGTAGCAGTACAAACAGCACGCGTAACTTTATGTCCATGTCAAACCCCAAGGGTGACTTGCTTTATAATAAAGAAGAATACCTGATGGATATCCTTAACGGTAAATGGTTCATCGAGTTGTCCCCAATTGAAGGACTGAAACTAACAGGTTCATTAGGTGCCTATATTGATAATACACGTTATAATGTTTTGGGTAACAAGTATTATGGACAGTCTGCAAGTTACGGTGGTACTGCACAACAAGAACACATACGTACATCCGCCTTCAACCAGCAATACCTGGCTACCTACAAGAAAAGCTTCGGCATGAACAATTTCGATGTTCTGTTAGGTTATGAGAGTTATGACTACCGCTATGAATATAGTTATGCAACCGGGCAGAATCTTTATAAGGATTATGACTTCACGGTAAATAACACTATCGATAACAAACGTGGTGGTGGTGCTCGTGACGAATATTCTACCAGAGGTATTATCAGTCGAATCAATTACGACTTTGATGAAAAATACTTTGCCAGTGCTTCTTACCGTCGCGACGCTTCTTCTCGTTTCCATCCTGACAAGCGTTGGGGTAACTTCTGGTCGGCCAGTGTCGCATGGGTTATCAGTAAAGAAGCATTTTTGGAAAATACAGAATGGATTGATATGTTGAAGCTAAAGGCTTCATTTGGTCAACAAGGTAACGATGCATTGCTGAGAAACGGTTATGCAAACTACTATCCGTATCTGGATCAATACTCCATGACCGGTGCTAATGGTATATTCTCGGATGGTACACTTTATTATAAAGGTAATCCAGACATCACTTGGGAAAAAAGTAACTCCTTCAATATAGGTACTGACTTCACACTGCTCAACCATAAATTAGAAGGTACAATAGAATATTTCAACCGTAAGACTAGCGACATGCTTTATAATAAGCCGGTAGCAAACTCCAACGGTTACAGTTCTATTCCAATGAACATTGGTTCGATGACTAACTCGGGTGTAGAAATTGAATTGAATTATACTCCGATTGATATCAATAATTTGAAGTGGAACATTTTTGGGAATGCTACTTTCCTGAAAAATAAAGTAAATAAGCTGCATCCTGATTTGAATGGTGAATTAATCAGTGGTTCACGTATTTATCGCGAAGGTGAATCTATGTACCAACTTTATCTAGTGAAATATGCAGGTGTTGACCCCACTACCGGACAATCTTTGTTCTGGGCGAAAGATGATGAAGGAAACGCCTATACAACAGCAGACTATGCTGTCGCTTCTAATTGCAAAGAAGCTACCGGTGATTTGCTTCCGACCGTCTATGGTGGTTTTGGTACTAGCTTGGATTTCTATGGTTTTGATTTTTCTATCCAGTTCTCTTATCAGCTGGGTGGTAAACTGTGGGATTATACTTATCAAGACTTGATGCATGGTGGCAGCAACAGTAATGCCGGTTACAACTGGCATAAGGACATTGCTAAAGCTTGGACGGCAGAGAATCCGAATACAGATGTTCCTCGTTTGTGTGCAACCGAAAACTATGATGCAGGTTCAAGCTCCGACCGCTGGATTGTTTCTTCCAACTACTTGTCTATTAACAATATTACTTTAGGTTATACATTGCCGAAAAGAATCGTACGCAACCTGGGAATAGAATCACTTAGAGTTTATGGTGCTGCCGACAATGTTGCACTGTTTGCTGCACGTAAGGGATTAGATCCACGTCAAGGTTATGTATCATCTACCACCTCTACATATGGTGCATTACGCAGTATTTCGGCAGGAGTGAAATTAACGTTCTAAACTATACTAACTATAAAGCAGAATAACAATGAAAGATATAAAATTTAAAATATTCGCATCGGTACTTGCAAGTGTATTGCTTGTGGGGTGTAATGATTTGGATACCGAACCGCTGGGTGCTGTTGTTACAAGCGACCAGAAAGAAGAAGTTGTTAAAAACGACCCAGAAATGGTATCGGCAAGTGTAACGGGTATCACTGCGATGTTCAGTGTATATGGCAATGCCATCCCCACTTCTTTTGGACACGACGACTTCGGTTATGGTTCAATTATGCTGAACTTGGACAGCCGCGGCACAGATATGGTTGGTTTAGATATAAACTATAACTGGTTTACCCGTTCTATGACTTTTGAGGATCTTTTCTTTAACTATCGCCCGACAAACATATTATGGCGTACGATGTACAACCAGATCTATACTGCTAATGGAGTAGTGAGTACCATCGACCCGGCTACGGAAGATAGCTCTCTAAAGTACTACCTGGCACAAGCTTTGTCTATACGTGCATTCGATTATTTTGTATTGGCACAGATGTATCAGCATACTTATAAAGGGAATGAAAGCAAGCCTTGCGTTCCTCTGATTACAAACGAAAATGCCAATGAGGCTGCTGCGAATGGTTGCGCCCGGTCTACCGTGCAAGAAGTTTACGATCAGATCATGAGTGACCTGAACAAAGCTGTAGCTTTATTAGAAGCTACTGACAAAACCCGCGGTACCGATAAGCGCTATATCAGCAAGGAAGTGGCTTATGGTTTACGTGCACGTGTCAATCTGACCATGCAAAATTGGACTGCGGCAGCTGAAGACGCTCAAAAAGCCATCAACGGTAGCGGTACACCTTATAGCCGCGAAGAAGCAGGTGCTCCGGGCTTTACGGAAAGCAGTGACCACTCTTGGATGTGGGCCATTGTAATCGCTGAAACAGACCGTGTAGTAACTTCCGGTATTGTGAATTTCCCTTCACATATGGGATCACTGAATTATGGATATGCCTCAGTAGGATCATGGCGTATGATCAACAAGAAGTTGTATAACGAGATTCCTGATACAGACGTTCGTAAAGGATGGTGGCTCGATGCCAATAAGCACTCTGACAATTTGAATGCAACACAAGTAGCCCAAGCTACGAAATATGGTTGCCCCGCTTATACCCAAATGAAATACGGTCCTTATAAAGGAGTAATGGCTCAAAGCACTAACGCAAGCGACATTCCTCTGATGCGTGTGGAAGAAATGTACTTGATTTTGGCAGAAGCACAAGCTATGGGTGGAAATCCTTCAACCGGCGCAGCTACTTTACAAAAGTTTGTAAATGACTATCGTGACCCTGCCTATGTTTGTACCGCTTCCAGTGCAACAGCCGTACAGGATGCAGTATGGCAGCAACGCCGTATTGAACTTTGGGGTGAGGGCCTTTCTTATTTTGATATTCTGCGACTGAACAAAGGTATCGACCGTCGTGGAGCAGGATTCCCTGCCGCTTATGTATTTAACGTGCCGGCTGGTGATAACACCTTGATCTACCGTATCCCTGAAAGTGAAGAACAAGGTAACTCATTGATCTCGGCATCAGACAATAATCCGGTAACATCAATTCCGTCTCCGGTTACAGACAACTAATGAACATAGGTAACAAACTGAAAAAATAGCATTATATGAATTTCAATAAATCAATTCTATCCATAGCGCTGTCGGTAGCGGCTGTCATGTTTGTCGGCTGTAGTACCGATGGTTATTGGGACAAAGCCCCGATAGACAGCGAAGTGAAATATACGTTCGACCAGAGCGAACAAACCTATACCGTAGCAGGTACTGAAACGTTGACTGAAATCAAGGTTTCTCTGACACGCAATACCAATGTAGGTGCATCGACCATTGCCGTAGATGCAAAATTTAATGATCCAGCATTGAGCGGACCGGCTGAGGTAACATTTGCAGATGGTAGCAATACCGCCATTTATACGATTGCAGTAGGCAACATTCAAGTAGGTGTTTCTTATAAAGCGACTCTTTCCATAGCAAAGGATAATACCTCTGTATCAGGCAATTCTACCACAACAATTAATTTAAGCAAATTGTACAATTGGGTAGCAGCCGGTAGTGCTCAGTTCTATACTTCATGGTCAGGAACCATCGACGATAACGGTTTGGTAGGTGACGGTGTGAAAGTGGATATAGAAAAGGCAGAAGGCGGTAACGGTTTGTACCGACTGGTAAGTCCCTACTATTATTCAGAAACAGCAGCCGGTGCAACAGGAGTGACTTTAGAAAAGGGACACCACATACAGTTCACCGTTAATGCCGCTAATGGAGCACCTGTCGGGTTCCCAACTACGGTTCAGAAAATGGGTGAAGCGAGTGCAGACGATGGCAACTATTACTTTGCCTACACACCAGGTAAGAACAACTGTGCATTCGAAAACGATGGTAACCTCTATATAATCAATGCCTTGGTAGGTTATGATGAAGGTGGAAGCAGCGTTAGTCTGGGTTGGTATCAGACCGTAGCATTTATCTGGAATGTAAATTATCCATGGTGATAATCATACGATAACTGAACATTTTAAATACCTCCGAATGTCCAACCTGACATTTGGGGGTATTTTTATATCAATCCTTCTTTCAAAATATCCACCAATATCGGCTTTGCCCCACTCACAAAACACTCCACAGCAATTACCATCAGAATAAGTCCCATCAGGCGCATCATCACATTATTTCCCGTTTCCCCTAAAACTTTTACCAGTCGCGTAGAGGCACGCAAGATGAAAAATGTAATCAAGTAGATAAAGGCGATCATACCAATCAGTACACCTTTCATTTGGATAGTATGGGCATCCTGCATCAACACAATGGCGTTTGCTATGGCACCGGGACCGCAAAGCATCGGAATCCCTAAAGGGGTGACGGAGATGTCATCGGCATAAGTTTTAATCTCTTCATCTTTCAATTTCATTTGTGTATAACGTGCTTGCAACATATCAAAACCGATTTTAAAAATGATGACACCACCGGCTATACGAAAACCATTTGTGGAGATCCCAAAGAACTTGAACAGGAACTGACCTGCAAAGGTAAAGACCATAATCGTGATGAAAGCCACTAATGTAGCACGAGACACTACAGACTGTCGCTCCTTATCCGTCATTCCATGGGTCATGGTCAGAAAGACGGGCATAGTCCCGAGAGGATTTGTCAACGTAAAGAAAGAAGTGAAACAAAGCAAAGCGAAAGGTAAAATAGTATCCATAGCTGCAAATTATGTGTTTACGCTGACAAAATTACAACTAATCCCTCAATGTCACAACAATTGGAGCAACTCTTTCAAATCTGTAATCTGATAAGTAGGCTTAAATGGAAACTTGGTACGTCCCGTTACATTATAGAACACTTGATGCATACCTACTCCCTGAGCACCCGTTATATCATTTTCCCAGCTGTCACCCACCATCAACGATTCACGTAGTTCAGACTGGGTAACCGACATGGCAAAATGGAAAATCTCGGGCCATGGCTTCAAGACACCAATATCATCTGATAAAACTACTTTCTTGAAATAATGGTCAATCCCGGCAGAACGCATTTTGTGACATTGCAGTTCCTGAAATCCATTGGAGAGGATATAAAGATTATATTTAGGTGCCAGATATTCCAGCACTTCCTGCGCATGGGGCATTAATCTGCTTTTTGTAGGAATAACCGCAAAGAAGTCATCAGAAAAAGCTTTCGCTAAAGCCGCATCCCCCTCTCCTACTACCTCCAGCGGATAGAGAAAACGTTGACGATTCAATTCTTCTTTTGTCACTTTTCCATCTGCATATTCTGCCCACAATTCGATATTACGCTTCTCATAGAGTTCATAGAAATGTTCAAAAGACCGAAAATAGCGATCATATTCATATTTGCGATACATTTCCTCAAATGTATCACGGGCATTAAAAGAAAAGGCCCAGAGAGTATCGTCCAGGTCGAAAAAAATATTCTTGTACTGCATATAAAAAGAAAATGGCAGGGATAACCCTTCCCTGCCATTCTTATAATTTAATTAAGTTATTTTACTTGGATAACCAGATATCTGGATACGCTCCAGAAATCTTTCGGATTCGTAATCTTCAGAACGAGCTGATCTTTATCATCTTTCTCCAAAGCATAAGAACCTGCCGGATGAGTGGTCAAGACATCTGCACTCTTGGAATACAACTTAATTTCTTTCGTTGTACGAATATCAACCTGAGTAAAGTAATCCTTATTGATATCACTATCCTTAAGCACTTGCTTTTTCTGGAAGAGACCGGTATTTGTCAGAATATTCTGATCCTTCAGTTCTTTCTTTGTTCCGAAAACAAACCAAGCAGTGTTCAGTGCCTTATCCTGCTCAGCTACGGTTTTAGCTTTTGCTTCATTTTCGGCAGTAAGCACTTCTTTGTCAGTTGACAGGCCAGTCACAGCTGCATCCAGTTCCTGAATACGAATATTCTTGGAGGCAAGTTCAGCCTGCAATTCCTCGATACGCTGGGTTTTGGCTACCAATTCCTGAGTCAGAGATTCTACAGCTTTCTTCAGCTGGGTAGAGTTATTCTTGCTACTTTTCAGCATAGCTTCCAGTTTAGCGATCTGCTCTTTGTTTTCCTGCATTTGTTTCTGGATAAATTCAATATCAGTGGCAATCTGCTGTTTAGCTGATAAAGAACCTTCTGAAACCGCACCACGCTGCAAGTCTACGCGACTTTCGGCGGCATTGATTTGGCGGAAGCCTTCAGAGATATCATTGAAAGTACCCATCATTTCATCCAGTTCAGCATTACGCTGAGTAAGTTCCATCAAAAGAGAATCATTTTCAGCTTTCAGTTGGTCTTTACTTCCACCTGACAAGCCGTCGCACGATGCCATAACGGCCGCACATACAATTAAAACTGCTAACTTTTTCATACGCTTTTGTTTTACGTTGGTTAATGAAGTTATTTAATCGTCTATTCCTGCTACTACTATTACTATTTCTCCACGCGGGTCATTGGCTGTGAAATGCTCAATCAATTCAGTCAAAGTGCCACGCACCGTTTCTTCGTGTATCTTCGAGATCTCCCGGGATACAGATGCCTGACGTTCCGCACCGAAATGCTCTGCAAACTGAGTCAGCGCTTTCACCAGACGGTGAGGAGACTCATAAAACACCATGGTACGGCGTTCCTCTGCCAATATCTTCAGACGTGTCATGCGTCCTTTTTTCTGCGGAAGAAAACCTTCGAAACAGAATTTTTCATTCGGCAAGCCCGAAGCAACCAAAGCCGGCACAAGAGCTGTAGCCCCCGGCAAACATTGTACTTCAATACCGTTGCGAACACACTCACGCACTACCAGAAAGCCCGGATCAGAGATTCCCGGTGTACCTGCATCCGATATTAACGCAACAGTTTCACCCGCCTTTATTCTATTAACAACACTTTCCACCATTTTATGTTCATTAAACTTATGATGGGATTGCATTGCGTTCTTTATTTCAAAATGCTTCAGTAAGATTCCGGAAGTGCGCGTATCTTCGGCAAGAATCAAATCCGCCTCTTTCAGAATACGAATAGCCCGGAATGTCATATCTTCCAAATTTCCTACCGGAGTAGGCACTACATAAAGTTTTCCCATATCCGTAATTGCTTTAGCTGAAGTATTTCTTAAGAAGTTCTATAAAATCAACCACCGTTTCATTCTCTTCATCAGGATTAACGGTAGAAGAAAAGAGTTCCAATGCCTTTTCCAATGAAGGAGCAGCCCCCAATTGGCGTATCACTTCATTCATACGTGCAGTATCACCACCAAAAATCTCACGGGCAAAGCGGAATGAGTCATTCAGACTGATAGCATGCCGCAGATCAGTGGCCGGTTTTATCCGTTCTGCTAAAATAGGCGATGCAGAAGATATTATTGCGGACGGTTCAGACTCGGGTTTGGGGTTGAGCTCAGGCTTGGGAGATACGACCTCTACCGACTTGGTGATTTCAACAACGACCGGTTCTACAGGAGTCGGTTTAACCGGTTCAGGAGCAGCGGCCGGTTCGGGAATAACCACTGGAGCGACAGGAGCTTCAGGAATGGCAACTTCCTCTACGGGAGTTTCGTCCAGCAGTTTCTGCAAAGCATCCAGTCGTGCACGCATCTGCTGTATATTCCGTTTAGCTACTACCTTCAATGTAGGGTTGGCGTCTGTTGCAAGAACTTGCATTAAATATTTCAGTTCCTGAATATCCAGTTCTATGTCGTCCAATAATGTCTGCATTTCCTTTCGCATCACAAATGTTAATGCCGCAAATGTAGAAATAAATAATGAAAAAATATCGGAAAGCCATTAAAAGTGTTATTTTTGCGGCTAAAATAAACATTTTAGAACAATGGTATTATTCTCGGAAGACCATATACAGGAAACCAATCGTAGAGGAAGAATCGAAGTTATATGCGGCTCAATGTTCTCCGGTAAGACGGAAGAACTGATCCGCCGTCTGAAACGCGCTAAATTCGCCAAACAGCACGTAGAAATATTCAAGCCTGCCATCGATACACGCTATTCGGAAGAAGAGGTTGTATCTCACGACAGCCATTCCATTGCTTCTACGCCGATTGATTCATCGGCAAGTATCCTACTGTTCACCTCAGAAATCGATGTAGTAGGTATCGACGAAGCGCAATTCTTTGATAATGGTCTGATTGATGTATGTAATGAACTTGCCAATAATGGCATACGTGTTATTGTAGCAGGTCTGGATATGGACTTCCGTGGTCTTCCCTTCGGTCCTATGCCGGGACTTTGCGCCATTGCCGATGAAGTATCCAAAGTCCACGCTATTTGTGTGAAGTGCGGACAATTAGCCTCCTTCTCACATCGCACTGTCAAGAATGACAAACAAGTCCTTCTGGGAGAAACGGCCGAATACGAACCCCTCTGCCGGGAATGTTATCTGCGGGCAATAAAGGGGGACCGGACTGCCACCGGTGGATAAACTATAAATAAAAAGCAAAAGCCTTATGGAGCGTAAGAAAATTACATTCGACAGTTTTATCCGTGCTGTCATTCTCGGTGCTATCATCATTGGGGTATTAATGCTCCTGAAGCGATTGAGCGGCGTATTGCTTCCGTTCTTCCTTGCTTGGCTTATTGCTTATCTGATATATCCATTGGTAAGCTTCTTCCAGCATAAGCTACGGCTAAAAAACAGAATAATATCTATCTTTTGTGCCTTGTTTACTCTCAGCGTTATAGGAAGCGTTGCGTTCTATCTGCTTGTGCCGCCCATGATTCAGGAATTCCTGCGGGTAAAGGATTTATTGATAGAATACTTCAGCACCACTCATACAGCAAGCAATGTCCCCACTACCCTCTCCGAATTTATCCGGCAGAATATCGACCTTCACATCTTAGAGCAAATGTTCAGCCAGGAGAATATATTGGATGCCCTTAAAGTAACCGTTCCTAAACTATGGTCGCTTATATCAGAGTCTATCAACCTCTTATTCGGGTTCTTCACCGTCTTCCTTATCCTATTATATATAGTGTTTATTCTGCTTGATTACGAAAGCATTTCCGAAGGCTGGGCACACCTGATGCCAAAGAAATACCGGAAAACAGTAACCGGCATACTGAATGATGTAAAAGACGGCATGAACAGATATTTCCGCGGACAGGCATTAGTAGCTTTGTGCGTAGGTATTCTATTCAGTATCGGTTTTCTGATTATTGATTTCCCACTGGCCATTGGCTTGGGATTATTCATTGGTGCACTGAATATGGTGCCTTACCTACAAATCATCGGCTTTGTCCCCACCATTATGCTTGCCATTCTGAAAGCTGCGGATACCGGTGATAATTTCTGGATCATCATAGCTTCGGCTGCTGCTGTATTTATAGTAGTACAAATCATACAAGATGGCTATCTCGTTCCCCGTATCATGGGAAAGATTACCGGTCTGAATCCGGCTATTATCCTGCTCTCCCTATCCATTTGGGGATCGTTAATGGGAATGCTGGGTATGATTATAGCTTTGCCGCTTACCACTCTGATGCTCTCCTATTATCAGCGATACATCATTAATCAAGAAAATATTTATAAGACAGAAACCACTGAAGATCAACCAATAGAGGGTATAGAAGAAAAATAATGCAAACTTTTTTCCTCATATTCCTTGCAAATTAAATAAAAGTACCTATCTTTGCACCCGCTTAACAGCAATAAAGGTTTGATTCGCTAGCTCAGCAGGTAGAGCACAACACTTTTAATGTTGGGGTCTTGGGTTCGAGCCCCAAGCGGATCACGAAAACAAGATGCAAAACAAAGCAAATCCCTGATAATCAATAGTTATCAGGGATTTTTCTTTTCTACCTACCTCCCTTTTTTCAGCAGAATACAGCAATTATCACAGGCGAATTCGGTGGAGTAAGATTCCACGAAAAAAAGTCCACCGAATAAGGTTATTTTTCTCTGATATTCAATATTTTGCGTACTCCTATTTTTGGCTTTGAAACTTAATTTTGCACACTAAAAAAAGGATCAAGCCATGCAAAGAAACTATTTTTCAATCCTCTTCTTCATCAGAAGAACAAGACTATTAAAAAACGGAGAAGCACCCATCGGGTTGCGAATCACAGTGAACGGACAACGTGCGGAAATGCAGATTAAACGGAGTGTTCCCGAAGAACGCTGGAACGCCTCCAAAGGATGTGCGGTAGGAAAAGACAGAAAAATATTGGAGCTGAACCAATATCTGGAATCTGTCAGAACCAAGATTTACCAAATACATCGCGAACTGGTACAAGAGGATAAACCCGTCACTGCGGAAACCCTTATCCGCAAGTTCAACGGTGAGGGGGAATCGCCTAAAATGCTCCTGGAAGTATTCCGCGAGCATAACAGAAAGTATAGGGAACTCCTGGACCCTTTCTATCTGTTTTCTGAAACGAGGTGTAATTATGTATGTAGGAGTTCACGAAACCTATCGCCTTTCTTTTAAATATCTTCGTCAATTTTTGCATGAATAGCTTTCAAATATGCATTGATATCTATTGCGGGAACAGTACCAATGGATTTTAAATAGCTCACAAGCTGAAGGAAAAATGTAAAGAGAGACACATCCTTGTTGCCAAACTTAATCTCGTTTACTTCACGGCTCTCATATACCTGTTCTATATACTTACGATTATCATTGATATCTTTGGTTGGATCTATACCTTCAGGTATAGTTTCGCTATAATCAACATAAAAACTACCTGTATCACAGAGACACCCCAAATCTAATGTCTGTAAGCCCTTCAGTTTCTTTAACTGGTTAATTACCGTATCATTCTCTTTATACGAACTCGTCGTAGTTAGAATACCGCCAATTATCTTAGTCAATTGTCTGGCAGGCGTAAGCTTTCCTGAGGCGACCATACCAATACTTGTTCTCTTCAGCTTACGTACGCTCTCAATTTTCTGGGCAGCATATTCTATGTGCCCTTTTACATCCTGCTTCACCTCAAACACAGCATACACGCTTTCTGCTGGTATATACATAAAACCATCCTGTCTGAATATGAAGGGGGTGTAAATCGCATCATAAATGACTACGTCCATCTGTTCGCTAACATTGCCCGTCGAATCTATCACAATAGCCTTATCCACCTTGTATCTGTCAGGAAGGTAGGTTCGTAAAAACTCAATCCAATGTTGCTCCGTAGCATCCCCCTTACTACCAGGGTGTTCGATAAACTTCCTATTTACATTCAGACTGACCAGCATCTGTTCCTGCAAGCCATGAAACAATTCCCTTAAATCTATCATTTTCTTGTATTCCAATAACTTATTATTCTTATAACAATAAAAGGTATGAGCACTAAGTCCGTCGCTTCTCACGCCAACTATCAGTAATAACGGATTCTCAATGGTCACTTCCTTCTCAATATCTACCATAGCCGCCAAGTCTGTACTGCTATATTGTGTGGAGCCATTTGGATGGCTATGCCATTCACCCACATATCGTAATCCATCTTTGGCCAATTGTTTCCAAACTTTTTCCATTCCCTTGGTGCTGCGCATAAACGTTACCCTACCAGTCCTTTTTTCCATAGGCACCACAACCTTTTCTATATACACCGTATGCCTATCTGCAGAATATCGTCCTGCGAGCATTCCTCCGTTCTCATTTGGATATTCGCTCTCAGCCTGCAACTGTATTTGGTTGAATACAAAAGCCTGTATTTCTATATACAAATCATTACTTGCTAGATAATACTTCATAGCCTATTTATTTTTAAATTCAAGTCATTTTCTGTTATATAAAAATTGCTTAATGGCTCCAGCCTGCTCAGCATCCTGATAATATGCTTCACAGCGACTTGTACTTTGCATTCTATGTCATTATACGAAGCCTTAAAGGTGGGATTCCAACAACCCGTAGGGTTATACATGTCAGTTTCCACATCGCGCTTAAGTAAGCCATATACTAACAAAACGGTCTTTGTCACATTGGGTGAGAAGGCACATATCAAATCCTGTGCATGATTGGTGATAGAGAGATTAACCAACTGGGCTTTCGTCCCCGTAGAATCCATGACCCGCATCAGCTGATTATCAGTAGTACAATCAAATATCACATCAAACTCATCAAATAACTCCGCAAGAGCACTTTTATCCTCATGTTCTGCCGCGTATGTTTTTACCACTAAATCAACGATAGACTTCAAGCTGACACATTCAACATGAGGCGAAATCCGCGTCAGTAAATTCCCCATATCTAAGGTTTTATCAGTTATGCCTGTATAAAAAGGATAGGAAGAACGACAGACATTACCATATTCCTTATTATCTATATCATAGATATATATATTTTTTGCGCCACATCTTGTTAGGGTCTCAGCTACAATACTTCCTATTGCTCCTACACCCATAATCAACATTTTTTGTTAGCCAATTTTTCTGGCATAGCTCCACGCCCGAAGAAATGCCTATAGGAAATATCTATAGTTTCTGCCCATTGAATTTGTCCCTGCTTAAAGTCAGTAAACCAAAGCCTGTTCTTACCAGTGCCTACGCGCACAGGTTCTATCGGTAGATCTTCCATAAAAAGCATCATTGCTTGCCAATAAACATCGCCACCGGGAATTCTATATCCACAGAATAGCGGGAAGAATTTATACTTATCTCTATGCGATGCCGCAAAACTATAAATATAGTTCTTCTGACTCTGCGAGAATAATCCCTTTATAGAATCGTAATCCTCAATAATAAATTTGCCATATACCGATGGTATGTTGTTCAGCAAGCAATATACACCGTCAAACGACCTGAATTCTTGGTAGAACTTACTAATCTTACATGGCATCTCCTTCTTCGTCTTCTGATACGACACAAACTTTTGTGCCACATAATTGAAGACTTGGCTGTCATTTTTTTGACCTGTTGGCAACGCTGCATAGTGTACAATCCCATAGTCACCCTCTGAAAAGTCCTCTTGAATCTCTGCGAAGCAAAAAGTATAATACCTCTTGTGAATCGGATAATGGTTCACGACCAAATGCTCATAATGTGCATCCTTCTCTCCCTTTACATAGTATTTCTCGATCCATTCCTTAAGTTGTTTCAAGTCGTTCACAAACTGACTTTCAGCATTCTCATATTCCGCAGGATGCATACAAAGGTCTCCACCCTGCATAATATGCGGATAGTCTAGCAGATTCTTATTTTGAAAATGGATAGGTTCCCCGCCCATAGCTTTAAATGGGTAGGTAGGGCTGATTTCTACATTCCATTCCAAATCAGTATTGTCTTGGCCTGTAGCCACGGCAATACGACCTTTCAACGAGCCAGCCTCATCGATGGTAAAATCATCAACAAGGCTAACACCTGAAAGGGTACCTATCAATTTCCTTATTTTATCTGCCGTCATCATATTCTATACTACCCGAATCGTTTTGTACTTGTAGGGTAAGCCGTACCCGCATCCTTCTCTTTATATCCGCTATACTTCTCGTTTACCTTGAAGTAGTAAGGCAGGTAGACATCTGGATTACTGTCTATATTGTTGAGCATACTTTCCATATCCGATTTAAACGATTGTCTATCATAGTCCTGCATGGCTGCTATAACATCGTTGTTAGTATTACCTGGATCATAAAGATGAAAACTACTTTCTGCTATGTGGTCACGTAGATACTCCATTGTGAATTTTAATCTTGCCCAAAGACCATTATCACCATCATAGCCATCAAGAGCTTTTATTACAGCCAGTTCTATAACGAACGACTTGTATTTTTTATCCTTTTGTTTTTTCCAAATCTTAAGCAAACGGATAATCTGGCGCTCACTCGACTTACCTTCAATATGCGAAATTTGTTTATGAATATTAGTTTTCTGACTCGTTCCTTTCTTAAATCCCCAATGGTCTGCATTAAAACATAGGTTCAAATCTTGCGAATCAGGATAGTTATCATCACTTAGTTCCCTACCAGGCACCACATCAAGTTCAACGGGTTTATCATCCCCTTCTTCAATAGGGAAACTTACGCCAATGGAAACCTTTTGTTTGCGAATGGTTACACTTGTATTTTTATACTCTTCTGCAAGGAAATCATATACGCTATCAAACATCTCTTGTAACGTTTTGAAAGCATTATGTTTGAATGGCTCCACCAAATCAAGGTCGAACTTCACATTTGTGGCAGTATGCTTAGCAAAACTGCCAGAGCCAAACGATGGATACTTGTCACTACCATAGCGGTCGTGCATTTTGGTCTTAACCTCCTCCCTACGTTTTTTAACTTTATTTACAAAATCCTGAACATGACACATCTTGTGGGTGTCTAACACTTCTCTCAAATGTTGGTTGTTATCAAAACTCATATTCTCTTTTAAATGTATATGTTTATATATTAATCAACAACTCTATAACCTTGTGAATTTCCGAATATGCCTTCAAATCCTCCGGTGATTCTTTGCATAATTGACATAACTTCTCTGAATTTGATTTCGCCCTTTCCAAGTCACCATTCTCCGTCAGATACTTATAAAGGTTGGTGCGTATGAAATACCGTTTAGTCTTTTCATATCCCGGCATATATTTCTGTAGTTCGGGAAGTAGTTGTTCGTAGCTTCCATATCGCCGACAAACCACATTTGGCAGAAAATGAAGCAAGAACCAAAATTCCGTACATGGATTCGTTTCTACAAACATCACTCTTCCTACATACTTCTTTGCATTGTACTTTTTCTTAGCTTGTTGATACAACTGCATTTCTGTGGTGAACTGAAAAAGCCTATCCATATCAAACAGGCATACAATAAAATCATATTGCTTGTTCAAATAGGATTCAACCAGTTTTAAAATATGCTTAATATCACTATGCTGTGGGAAATCAGGTGCGACCTTGAAAGGATAGCGACATGCTACCCTTAAAGAGTCGAAATAGAACCATTCAGTTTCTCCCTCGCCTATGATGGCAATACTTTTTGTTACTGTTCGCCCCATATTATTAGTCGTTTAAGTTGATATACTGACTGCCAAGAAATGGCAACTTTACTAATTTCCCCTGCTTATAGGCGTTATACGGGGAGAGATTCTTATGCAATCCCAAGTTAGAAAGCCGTACTACTTGGGTTTCGCCAAGTTCATCTTTATCGGTAAACCATATCGTGTCACGACGAATGAAATCTTCATTGAGAAGATTAATGTCGTGTGTTGTCAGCAACATTTGGGATGTCCCATTACTATTTGCCAAGAAAACTTTCAGAAAATAAGCCAGCAACTCATAATGGATACTTGTTTCGACTTCATCAATAAGTACAAACCGATTTGTCTTTAACAAGAAATTCAGAATCACAGCCATACCCAAAAATCTCATTGTTCCATTAGATTCGTATTCTTCAGACAATTCATAGAGTTTATCGCCAGCCTTATGCTTGAATGTCAATTCAGTATTTGTGATTTTACCTTTTCTAAGCATCTCGGCTTTTGCTTCCTCCCCAATAGGAGCGTTTTGAATCAACTGTTCCAACTCCGGTGTAATCAACTCTTCTTCTTCGTGCAGAACAACATCTTCTATATTAAAATCAGAGGCTTTCAGAAAGGCTAAAATAAACTTCTTTAAATCCCCTGTTTCATCATTATCCAATCGAGATTTTACATATCCTGAAAGCAACATTCCGGGAGCTAATACATCCTTCACTTGCTTGGCGAAATAATCATATACATCATTCAATCTGGTCCGCTCTACATTACTTTTACCAAAGGCAGCAAGCACACTGCAATTATTGATAGTGTTACCAGAAATCACATCCTGACTTTTCTTTGTCATCTTAAGATTTGCGCCAAACTCTATGATTGAGGAGTCTGTGGCGACATCATAACTACGGCTATACAGCCTGGTAGGGCGAATGGAATCATAAACAATCAGCGTTTCGAAATGAATGTGTTTTGCATCCAACTCAAAGCTAAGGATATACTTTGACTGACCGATATAGAATACCATCGACATCTTCGTCTTTTCATTCCTTGAAGTGTCATCCAGCATAAAAGGAACTACCCTTGTTGTCTCATTTCGATCTTTAGGCATACGTAGCACAAGCATCCTGAAAAACTCGACAGCATTCAATATATTGGTTTTTCCTGAGGCATTGGCACCATAAATGATTCCCACTTTCAGCAATCTTACACCGTCTTTCACTTCATACGAATACTCGTCAGACATAAATATGTCCGATGAAGGCTCAAAACTAATTTTTTGAGCTGACTTAATGGAGAAGAAATTCTCAATATTGAATTCTGCTATCATAATCGTTGTCTTTTTCTAATTAATACCACAAAAATACGAATAAAACACAATTCAGCAAATTATAAATGAATATTCCGTAATAAAACTACAATTTTTCCATTTAAAATAAGCAAATGCTATTTTATATACCATTTAACGCTTCACGAAAGCTGATAATCGAAGAAACCGATGCTATACACACGGCTTTTTCATTTAAGCTTTGAATTGGGCGTACCATTCCCATACCCATGCCAATGCGGCATGGGTGGAAATACCATTATTGGTAATCAATGCGTTACAAATATATCAAATCTGAATTTTTCTCATTTTTGAGCCAAAAAATGCAACACGTTAGTGAAGCTTACCGCCAGCTCCCTTATTATCTGCGCCGTTCCCTTTTGCTTAGCTGATATTTTTTTCCTTCTGTTCTTCCAAACGGCAATCAGTGCCAACACCATCCTTTGAATTGTATCCAGGTTCCTAGCCGCTCGTTCAGCCTTACGCTTTATGCTGTCCTGGCGGAGGTTGCGGTCAAGATCCCAGTGCATGCTTTCAATAGCCCAATGCTGTTTGGTTATCTGACTAAGCCGCTCAGCACTGCTATCCAGGCTTGAAATATACAGTCGCTGTTCAGACGTACTTCTGCCATCAGACTTTTTCTCCGTAGATGTGAGTATTTCTATAACTGTCAAATTTCCATTCCATTTCTCCCTGTCGGCAATCAGTTCTTCCCCACGGTATATACGGCATACCCTTGACTCAATCCTGCTGTGTTCCAAGTATGGACCTTCCTTGTAGATATCAGTTGGGGTGGTGGCTTTTATAGAGTCTTCAAGCCCATAGCGCAAAGATCTTTGATTCGCCTTGAGTTCGTTCACGAAGTCGCCTCCTTTACCTCTAATCTTGTCTATTATCCCCTTTTGGCATGACATGGCATCTGCTGTGACGACACATCCTGACACATCTAGTTTATCCAATAGTCGGGGCACGGATTTGATTTCATTACTTTTCTCTTTGCAAACATCAGTAGCCAAAGTAAAGCCGGAACGGAGTGAATATGCAGAGACGATATTAGGGTTGCGTCCGTTGTCATACAAGGTACCTCGCATGGCCTTACCATCAATACAAATGATGTCAGTTGCCAAAGCGGATATTTCCTTGCGGAAAACCTCTGCAAAAGCAGACATTCGATCAGCCATCTTTTCATCGTCGATGCTTTGAAACACACGGCAGAGCGTAGCTTCTGAGGGTAACCCATACGGAAATAACCCTTTCGACTGCAGGCGTTTCAAGTGACGTTTGCCAAATTGAAGTATTTCAGCTCTGGTAATACACTTGCTGAGTCTGCCCAATATTACGAGCATGAGTATATCTTCAAGTTTGTGTTTGAAGTTTCCTCTGCTTGTTCTGCGGTATTCAGGGACTGAGGATACAAATTTTCTCAAATGAGTCATGATGCTGCCACGAAGACAGTCAAGGTGTTTCTTTTTTAGCAATATTACGTATAAAAAGTTGTATATCAACAAAATAAATCGTATTTTGCTATTGCAAAAACAAAGGCGGAAGACAATATCAACATCATATTCTATTGAATTCCGCCTATAAAAAAATAAAAATGAACGATAAGAAGAAACACCTAAGGCGGTGCTTCCGCATCGCTGTGCACGAATATAAGCATTTTTACTACAATTACAAGCGATGAACAATATCTCTTAAATGAAAAAAACGTGGCAACCCAGTTGCGAAATTACTAATTTATTTTGATTTGTCATCAAATTTTTATACTTTTGTGGTTAAAAAGGAGTTGAACTGATTTTCAAGTGAATGACAGCTACTATTAAAACGTTCCAGTGTAAGAATGGGAAATATTTCGGAGACTGCATATTTCTTATTCTGAAGAATGAAATCACCAATAATTCATTCCATTTGATGGTGGATTGCGGAGCACTGTCGGAAGAAATCAAATGTTTCATAAGGGATGATTTGGATATGAGATTGGATATTGTGATCGCAACACATATAGATGGTGATCATATTGACGGGATAATCGCTATTCTCAATGATCCGGATCTCAGGAATCTGACAATCGGAAAGGTCTTATTCAATTGTTACCAACCGGCTAATACTGAACCGGCAGAGGGGGTACGACAGGAACCCATCCAGGAGGGGATCCAAAACCGCCTCAATTCTCTTGTCTCATCTTATCCAATGCCTATTCAAGACAAGATAAGCGCATCTACGGCTGTGAGTCTGGCTTCAAGAATCGTGTCAGACGACCGGTTAAAGAGTATCTGGCATGATGTTTTGATTACCGATGAGTCTGATGACTATCCGTTAGGGGGAAATTGGGGAAAACTTATCTTTCTATCCCCGACAACAGCAGCATTGCGTGAACTTGATGTTTTTTTCAGAAGTAAATTCGCAGCGTTCACGGGAATCAAATTTCCTGAGGATACTTTTGAAAACATCGCGGAGACATACGAACTATTACTTAAAATAGAGGAAAAGAAGAAACGGCACTTCAAAGGCAAATGGATTGGAAGCAAACGGGAAATTACGGAGGATGAGATGGAATACGCGTCAAAGCAACCGGTGAATGAGAACTCCCTCAGTTATCCGAACAAGGCTTCATTGGCTTTCATCTGGGAATGTGAAGGGCATCGCATACTTATTATGGGGGATGCGATGGCAAGTACGGTCTTATCTTCACTGGAGAGAAAATACCCGGGGCAACCATTGCAATTTGAAGCCATCAAGGTTTCACATCACGGCAGCAAATACAATACGACGGCAGATCTGATGGAGAAGATAGATGCACCGGTCTTTTATCTGACGGGAGGTGACAGTTCTTCTGAAGACTGCCCTACATTAGACGCGATCGCAAAGATTGTGACCCGGAATATCGAGAACGACAGAAAAAGAAGCATCCGGTTCAATTTTAACAACGACATCATAAACAGGCTTATATCCGCGGAAAGCGAGGGAGTACGGAATAAATACAGATTTGAATTGATTGATGACACTAAGGAGGCGCCTTATGAATTTCAATATTGATAATTATGGAGGAAAATCGATAGTACCTTTGAAATGTGGTAATATGTCGGGAACGGCATTCTTCATATCAAGAACCCAACTCTTGACCGCGACCCACCTTCTTGGCGATGCAATAGAGCAGAATGCTGTAATTACCGTGAAGATCAATCACGAGAAATGGGTGAAATGCAGCATTGCCAGCCGTCTGGAGGATAATAGAAATCCTTCGGATGTCACTCTTCTCAATTATTCTGAAAAAGCGGAATATCCTCCTTTGGAATTGCTTTCGTCTTCATTTCATGATGGTGAAGATTTAAAGATAATCGGGTATCCGATGGAGATTGGAAATGGCTTTGACTATTTCGGACTGAACATCCGCGCAATCCATAAAATCAACGATGACATCGCCTTGCAATCAGGACTGACATACGACGTAGTGGCTGTCAGAAACGATCTTCTGGATCTGTATTCGTATGGTGGATTTTCGGGTTCACCTATATTAAACGAATACGGGAAAGTAGTGGGCGTAGCCACAGATCAATTATATAACTCACTTAGTTTCACCTCAATAAAGAAGATAGGCAAATATTTGAAACGTTTCAATATAAGATTTATTGAAGATGATGACAGATATGATCCCACTCCCTACGGCAATGGTTATGCCCATAAGAAACTTGATGAGAAACTGAAGCAAGCAGGCCGACGCTATTCACGGAATTTTCACATTCCTAATTCTTATTTTGACAGTGTCTTGTCATCTTTCTGCCATATCAATACAGATAATTTCAAATCTGAAACATTTGATATGTTTAAAATCCTTGCAAACAAACTGCATGAAACAGCCAAGCAGTATATCCTGAACCGAAACATACCACAAAATCCTTTTCTCAATTATGATGAAGGCAACAAGGAGATAGAGGTACTTATGCCTTTGCTGATTGAAGAAATGCTTGATCTGAGGATTAAAGGAAGCGATACGCGGGTTGTAACCAATCCTGACAGAGCAAAATGGAATAAGCTCCGCAACATGATGGAGAGTTATCTGGAGCTCAAGAACTATGAGAAAGGAAACGTCATTTCCATCTCGGCTGCAGCAGGTATGGGAAAAACACATTCACTATGCAAGTTTATTGACGACAACAGACACGGAGCCCAGTTTTATCTTTTCTTCGGTAATGAATTTAAAGATGAGAAACCTAAAAACATGATCCTTAATCAAATGGGGTGGACACAGGATGCGTTTAAAGAGCTGAATGGAAAGATGAAACAAAACAATAAATATGCCATCTTCGTAATCGACGGTATAAATGAAGGTGCCGGATATTTTTATTGGATTGCAAATCTGAAAACGTTTCTCGATCTATTTCAAGACCTAGATCATCTGAAAGTCATTATCTCATACAGAGAAATGAGAGAGAGTGACGAACTAAGAAAAGAATTGGACGGTATCGCAGAGGAATTAAGATTATCCGGTTTTGAGCATGCAAGGTCAGCCATTGAAGAGCATCTGGAACATTACAAGATCAAGGCTGTTCTGAATGAAATATTAAAGTATAAGGAATTCTCTTTTCCGCTTTACCTCAGATTGTTTTGTGATGCTTTCAGAGACAAGCAAACCGAACCGCGTTACATAACCCGTGATGAAGTATATCGGATGTATCTGAAAAGCAAGAACCGGGATATATGCAGGATGGTGGATGAGAAGCCTGACAAAGACATCACCAAAGCGATGATCGATTATCTTGTCAACGAATCAGTAACCCGATATCAACTTGCAGATGTACCGGTGGAGAATGCGATAAAAAGGTCGAACCGACTCGTACCATATCGGACTTGGAGCAAGAACCTCCTGCACATACTTTTTCAGGAAAATATCCTGAAGGAGTATAAATTAAACGATTATGAGAAGACCCTGGTTGGATTAGAATTTGACAGCATCGGTGACTATCTGAAAATGAGAAAACTGACGGAAAGTCTTAAGGAGACGGACCTAAAGAAGTTGGTACTTCGGATAAGTGCTCGGTTGCAGAACAAAACACTAAAATATCTATGGCCTACCAGCTACAATGTGCTTAAATATATTTTCACTGATCATCGGTTTAATGAAGATACACTGAAGGTTTTCATGAATAATGATATCCTGAAATCATGCTTCCTCAGCAGTCTACCGGAAATGCATATAGAGGATGAAGAGTATCAAAAGACCATCGGCAATGTCTTAAAATTGATCATGGGAAAAGACCGGTATCTATCATCGCCCAAGAATATACTTTACAATTTCGAATCATATCATGAGGACCTGATATCTTCCATTCATGATAATCTGATGAAGATGTCAATGGCGGAGAGAGATATGGAATGGACCATGCAAGTTAATGAGCTTTCCGGTCATCCGTATGCAATCAACCGTCTTATATGGTATCTCGAAGACTCATCTAACCTTAACAAGTTGATCATTATCATCGGATGGATGCTCACTTCCACTGTCGTCAATTTCAGGGCAAAACTTATAAAGGTGTTAAGGGATCTTTTCAGAAAGGAGAAGTTGGTGGAAACTATATCTCACGCCATAGACTTATTTAAAGATGCCGATGATCCCTACATCATGCAGGGAATAACGGCCGCCGCATACGCTGCTTTAGTCTTGGAGCGAAACAGTGAGGCTACCCGCCGTATCGCAGATGAGATGCTTAGGACGTTTTATGCCGACAGGAAGAAGGCTCCAACAGACTTGATAATCCGGAACTGGACCATGAAAAGCGTGGAATTAGCGTATATTCTCGATTCAACTTACAATGGATGGGAGGATCTGAAAAAGATGATGCCTTTCAATTCTGTTGAGAATCCATTAGAAGGACTGTCTGAAGATCCGATGGATGAAGGTTATTTTGGAGAGACCTCCGGTGGAAAGGCATTATACCATTCACTATTCTTATGGGACTTTGCAAGATACGTAATAGGTACGAATAATTATCAGTATAGCCCGATTTTTCATTTTGCCGATAAGGGAAATAAGGAACGGCTGAATAAGGGAGGAGTCAACCTGACGCTAATTCAAAATGCAATAGCAAGAATTATAAAGGACCTTTACGGGTATTCAGATACGATCGGTAATTGTGATAAGAACGACGGACGTAATACCAGATTCAGCAATGGCAGAGAAAGAATTGGGAAGAAGTACCAATGGTTAGGGCTTTATCGGGTATTGTGTTATCTTTGTGACAACTGCAGTCTAACTCTTGACAGATGGTCTGATAGAAAGAAGACCGCACAATACAATTTCCCATGGCTGACCGGGTATATTCCACATACAGATCATACACTCACTATTGACGAAGGGTTATCTGCCACGTCTGAAGAATTTTTCGATAAGATTGAAAATGAGTATAACGGAGGTATCGATACTTCTAAATGGACAAGCAAAGAAGATTACAAACCAACCCCTAAATGTATGCTCACCGATAAAAAAGGAAGGAAATGGTTGGTGCTTCAAGGATTTGATACTCAGAGTTTCTATCAAAATGAAAATCGATATGTAATGTCGGTGTGGTATAACACTGTTCTTGTAAGACGGGAGGATAGGGATGTATTTCTTGAATGGTGTAGAAAAGACGCTAATATCAGGCAGGATTTCATGAATTCCGGACATTATGATTATATGTGGAATGATTATCCCACGGCCAATGCTTATACTGAAAGACACTACGATATAAATTTGAAAAAGGAATGGAGCTGCCCATGTGATGTGTATCGATCCGTTGAAGCCCAACTGCAGGAATATTTTGAAGGAAGCGACAATGAAGATGAATTTCTGGCTTCTGCATATAGTCCGCATCCATGCATCATGCAGTCGATGAAACTTCATAATGCCGAGCGAGGTGTCATCAAAGATGAGGAGGGGAATATCATCGCACTCAATATAAATCCCACCTATTCCAGAATGTCGGCTATGGTCATCCGCAAGGATAAACTTGATGAATATCTTAAGGAAAAAGATTTGTGTCTTTTCTATTTCTTGTCGGCAAATAAACAAGAAGTCGCACCAGGATATAAGTCAACGGGAGATATTCTTCTTGAATGCTTAAGGGAATATAATCCGGATGCTGAAGACCAAATTAAAGATATCAAACCCTTCGACACGTATAGTGCTGAGTTTGAAGAGAAACGCGGAGATCTGCATATGGAGAGGGATTTAGAGTTTGATGACCTATTTGAAGAAATAAAGTTCAATATTGTCAATTCGCGGAAGTCAAAGCTTAAGGATACCTCTCAGCGGGGACGCAGTATTAAGTAATGAATATAACATATGATTATATACCTCATAATTGGTTTCATCGCCGTCGTTCTGGCGGCGATTGCTGTTTATAAGTGACAAAACAAGATAAAGTATCCCTGCGTCCCACAAGGCTCTTTCATTTTGCTTTTCGTGATCAGCTGCCATGGCTGCTGAGTCGCCCCAGAGTTCCCTGCATGTAAAATATTCACCGAATCTATAGATTCCCTACCGCTCCACCCCTCAGCGACCTTTGCTTGCTATTCCCAACGGCAGGACCTTTTAAATGAAAGAGTCCTGTGCTATACACATATTTTTAGAGTAAAAGCAGCGCATTATCCAAAAATAATAGTACCTTTGCATCAAACAAAAGCCAAAGAGTGGCAAGCAAAATACAGAAAGTATCACACTGCGAAATCGGTGGAGATTATTTAGGAAGCTTTATATTACATCTGAATATCAATAAGATACTCAAATAAGTGAACCCCAAGCGGATCACTTGAAAAATCAAGCAGTTATCTAATTTAGATAGCTGCTTTTTTTCGTTTTAGAATACTACGATTTTAGTCTCAAGTTAAACCGGGTCAGTCCGAAACCCCTGTGGGTATGTTAAATTTACACTGTTAGTTTGCATAATCTAAAAATAAAGAATGGTATATCTCCGACTCCCCTAAACTGTGCCCTGAACGCTTTAATTTTTGCATTGAATGATTCTGCAAATGCATTCGTTTCCCTGTTAACGAAATAGTTTAGTATCGTTTCATAATAGTTCTGCATGGTATTTGTTACGGTTCTGAAACATCCATATCCAAGCTTTTCTATTTTATTGTACCACAAGGCAAGCTTTCCACGTGCCACATCCTTGTCATAGTGCTTATTATACACGTTGGTCAATTCTATAGCTAAGTCGTAAACTGATTTCAATTCCGGATAATGTTCGAATATGATTTCCGCACGTATTCTTTGAGATTCAGTCCATTTACTAAAATGCTTGACAAGTACATGTTTAGCCCTTGCCAGCAGCTGCCTACGGGTATCGCCATTGGTATATCGAAACGGAACATACTCTATATGTTGCTCTCTGCACCTCTGAATTTCATCGTTCTCTAAATCCCGTGCCAGCCAGCGATAAGTAATCCTGAGTTCATCAATTGCCTCATAAAAGAGCTTCTGTACATGAAACCGGTCATTTGTCATAGTGGCGTTTGGAAAAGCCGTTCGGACAATCCGCATCATGGTCGGCGAAAGATCTAAAGTGACCTCTTTGACTGTCTTGCGCTTGGAGACATGAATCATTTCAAGCACCTTTATGACGTCTTCAGACTTCGTACCACGTATCATGGCCACAAGTGTACCTTTGCCACCACGTCCCGCACGGTTAGTGACAACAGTATATAATTCTCCGCAGCTCAAAGAAGTCTCGTCAATACAAAGGCTAGGACCTATGTTATGTTTGAACAGGACATATTCTGAGGCATGATCTAACTGGTCCCACTGTCTGTATGCGCTGATAAACTCCTTGTACTATAAAGTCAACAGTTTCCCGTTTACCCCATAAGCATCTGCTATGGAGCTTATGCTAGCCGCGGTAGTTTCAATCTTCTTCTTTTAAAAAAGCAACGAACTCAGGAGTGAGTTTCGTCCCTTCGGCCGTAAGATCATCGTAGGTATAGGAAAACGTTTCCCCTGTAGCTTTGTCATACCAGCGACGACGTCTTACGTGGAGATAAACAGGTTTGCCACGCAGAGGAAAGTCCTGAATCACTTTCTCATCTGTGAAACCATGTGAAATCACAGTTCCACTCTTGTAATCAGAACGTTCCATGTAGTTTTTTTCATCAAGCCAAACTTCGATTTTGACGGAGTCGTCATGCCAACCGGAGATCTCGAAATACGTCATTAAAACTTCGGGGAAGATGACTCGTAGTAACTTATGGAGGTTGCGATTGGAAGGCATTGGACAGATTATTTTAATTTGAACACAAAGATAGTTCACTTTCGCGTATTAACATAACATTATCCACAGGGTTTTCGGACTGACCCAAAATCTCTACCAATAGCGAGCTAATGCCCCAAACGGTAAATTTTCTTCCCATTTCATAAGAAATTCATTGTCATTCTTCAGTTTTTCGAACACTTGCTTGCAAATCTGAAGAAAATTTGCGAATATTGCATGCCAATCATATATACAATAGCTTTATATTGAAAGTTTGCTCACTTTCAATATATTAGAACTAATGATATACATCTTTCTTTAAACATCAAGTTACTAATCTTCTAATTCAACTGTTAGAGATCTATGAGTCAAAAAAATAATGATCACAGCGGTATTGCTCCTTTTGCCGGTTTTATGTACCAATGGAGCTATTTTCTATTAAAGCTATTACAACTTCAAAAAGGGGAAATAATCTCTTTTGAAAAACTTGATGATGTAGGCTCAGAGACTAACGATGGAATCGTTATGTATCAATTGAAGCATACAATAAAATCCTCCGAGACTAAGGCATCAAATCTGACGGATAAAGATACAGATTTATGGAAAGCAATTTCTGTATGGATAGACATTATCCAAAAACAGGGTGACAAGCCAAAGCAAGAAAAGTACTTATCTTATACTGATTTTGTTTTCGTATCAAACAAAGACTATACAAAAAACAATTTTATAGCACAAATTATTGAGTTACAAAACAAAAGAATACAAATAACAGACTTATGCAAACACCTTGACAATGAGCTCAAGGGATGGAAGCCATCTGCTGTTACTGAGAAAGATAAAAAAAAGAGAGAAAAACTACGAGGTTTCATATATATACTTTGAGGCACTTTCTACTTCAAGAAGAATTTCTAAAACAATTGCGGTTTAAGATGGTATCTGATGATGGTTGCAAGAATGACATCTTGTATGATTTAGAACATAACAAGATGATATTCCCAGAAAAAAATTTGCAGGCAGCATATAGGGATTATTTGGGGAGCGTTTGGGATGAGTGTGGTGCAATGATCCTAGCCGGTAAACCTGTATCTTATACTAAAGAGCAATTTTCCACATCTTTTAGAAACACTCTCTCTAAATATAGAGGACCAGAGTATAGGTTTCAAAGAAAAATTAACAAGTTCAACAATGACCCACTAAAAGAAACATTCATTCAACAATTACTGGATATTGGTGATTTCACTATTTCAGATAGAGATATCATTGCACGTTATATCAGCCAATGTTATGATTATCTAATGAATATGCAAAACATGGTGAGTGAACATTATGTAAAAAGAGAAGATATAGAACAAACAGAAGAGGATGCTTTCTATAAATGGAGGGAAAAATTCAACAGGCTCTATTTAGAATTGAGAACAACAACCGATAACGATAAAGTAAATGGAATAGCCTTACAATTATTAGATGAAATACGACAAATTCCACTAAATATTGCCGACTCTATTCCTTTAGACAATTATCATAGTAATGGTTGTTTTTATCATTTATCAAACGGTGATTCTCCTCGTATTGGCTGGCATAAAAATTGGGAAAAATACAAGAAAAACAATGGATAATATTTATAATAACGAGAGTATGGCCTGCTGCATCATACTAAAATGCCTATCTGCAAGGCCTTGGAACTGTGCTTCATTGTCAGTTCTCCTACCCTTACTTATGGATACAGCTACGAGCAAAATGCTTCTTCAATCGACATCTTTTCAAGAAATTGACACTAATCATCGTACAATTTTGGCTTTTAACAAAAAATACTATGACTTTTTACCTATATTTTCAAATGCTATTGTATTATTGGTACAGTCTGAATTAATAAAGCTCCAGAATGACAAGGATTATGCACTGACTAATCAAGGAGAAGTTGTTAGCAAGAATTTGTATTCTATAGACAGTAAGCGTTTACAGATACTTATCCATAATGCATCTGTATTGATGGATAAACTTCAAAACGTATCAATATTAGAATTGTATAAAACTTTAAGAATAAGATTATGAGTTTTTATATCAAAAAAGTGCAGTTGTGGTTTAAAAGAAACGTATCACCGGTTTCTTATGAATTTAAGCCTAATCGCGTGAATGTGATTACGGGCGATTCCTCTACAGGAAAATCATCTATACTAAGAATCATAGATTATTGCTTATTATCAGGGCAACCCATGATTGTAGAGAATGTGATTAATGAAAATGTAAAATATTACGGCATATCTTTCTCACTCAATGAGCACGACTATGTCATAGTGAGAAGTGCTCCTAATATTCAGACAGCCACTGAACAACTTTTGTTTGAAGAAAGAACAGGCTTTCCAGATACCATAGCAACTAATATGTCAAGAGGAGAAGCATTAGAGAAAATGAACAGTCTTTTTGGATATTATCCACTCACATTTAAAATGGGCAGGAAGAAGGAAATGACAAACTTCCGTCATATGCTTCTCTTCAACTATTTAACTGAAGACATTATTGGAACTTTAAACACTTATCTTGATACTCGTTTTTTCGACGATATAAATTATGAGAAATTAACAGACGAGCTATTTAAACAGGCCATCGGAATGGACGAAATAGGTGAAGCCTCTCTAAAAGACGAAATCAAGAAAATAACAACTCAAATATCTAGAAATACTACAAATAAGAATAAGTATGATAAAGAGTTTTCTAAATATCAGACTAATGTGGAAAAATTAATTCAAGAAGCGAAAACGTTGAATATTGACTTTTCTATTGAAAAAAGTTCTGATATACAGGAGCAATGCAACAAATTAAAAGCAGAACTTGCTATTATTAATAAAAATGCAGAAAAGAGTCGTTTACTTCTTGATAATGAACTGAGAAGAAATCAGACAGAGTTACAAAATTTAAAAAATAGATTAGCTCCTTATGACAGCATTCTGCGGAGTTATCAGCGCAATGCAAACAACTTGAAAAAACAAGATGATAGCCTAAAAACATTGGATTACTTAGAACAGCATTTCTCAGAAATGCTCTTATGGGACGAAAGCCGTCAATTGTTTGATGCATTGTCTAAAGCACAATCTGAAATTAAGCAAGCTTTAGAAGAAATAGCTGATACTCCTAAACTCCCCTATGAATTTGAACAAGAGCGACTATCTTTGAATAAACAGATTATCGCAACTGAAGAAAAAATAAAATCTTTACAAGAGCAGATGAAGCAATCATTTGACCTAATCTTATTTAAAAAAGCATGGCGGTTGGTTTGGGATTTACAAAATTTGAAAGAGCCTAAAAACGAATGTTTATCTCCAACACAACTTACAGATATAAATGATAAATTATACAATAAACAACAGCTATTGCTTGAAAAGGAGAATTCTAATAGCAGGGCATTAACACAACTCAACGATTGTATCCTCACATATTATACAGCGCAACATGGTATATCCAACACCTATAATTCTTCAATTCCCAAATATAACATAGAGAGACAATCATTGGAATTATTCAACCCTGATAACGAAACACGCCCTATTAAGAACATAGGCAGTAAATCCAATTATATGTTTCTACATCTATGTTTCTTCATGGGACTACACGAACAATTACTGAATATAGGTAGTGAAGTACCCGACTTTCTATTTATCGACCAACCAAGCATCCCTTATTATGAAAATATGAAAAAGGAAGGAGACGGAAAGAATCTAATGACCGACGATGCCGAGAAACTAAAGTACGCTTTCAGTTTAATAAATATTTTCATGGATCGCATTAACCGCAAGGAGAAGTCATTTCAGATCATTATGGTAGAACATGCAGAACCATCCTATTGGGAGAATCTAAATTATTTTGAAACAAGATATGAGTTTCGTAATGGAAATGCACTCATTCCTCAATCTATCAATAACTTAAAATGAATATCAAGATAGGAAACATACAAAATGTTGTATTACAACGTACCGGCAATAAAAACAAAGGTGACGGTGTAACATTTGCTAACGAAGAAATTAGTTTGGGAGATACAGCCTCCTTTCTGCAACAAATGATTGAAGAGTCCTTTGATTTTAAAATAATTCAACACTTTACCTATATTTCATCCGTTGAGTTGAATCCATTATACACATTTGTCACTAAAATATTTAACGATACAACATCGTTAGTGAAGCAAGCCAATAACATCGCCGCATATCTTTATGATCAAAGTATACACCCGAATATTCAAAGCGGAGAATTTTACGTAGTATACTTGGAAAGCTGTCAGATAAATAATAAAGAAACATCAGCAATAGCAATGTTCAAGACAGAAACAAAAGAATCTTATCTGACTGTTTCTCTTGTAAATGAACATTTAACCATTCATCGTGCTACAGGTATAAGCAATGATAGTATAGACAAAGGTTGTATCATATTTAATGTAGAAAAAGAAGATGGATTCCGCTTGGCAGTAATTGACAAAAAAAGTAATAGAGATGCCCATTATTGGACTGATAACTTTCTTCATTCAGTTGCCATAAACAACAGCTACTATCAAACGAATCAATTTATAGATACGTGTAAAGCATATGCCAAAAGTGAAGTAAAAAAAGGGAATTTACAATCAGAACTTGATATGGCCTCTTTCTTAATAAAAGGGAAAGAGCTCTTATTATCAACCCCCCAAACTGATGTGAATTCTTTTGCCGCATGTGTTTTTGAGGAAGCGGAAGCACAATCCTCTTTCCTATCCTTCTATAAGGCACAAACAGAGAAAATGGGATTGAATTCTAATGAAGTAATTACCATTGATGTTGCATCAGTGGATAAGCTCAGTCCACCCAGTAGGCGCAAACTTAAACTAGGTCATAGTTTTGAAGTCATAGTGAAAGATAATAATACAACTATAGAACAGGGATATGATCCGGAAGTAGGCATGAATTTTTGCAAGCTATATTATAGTTGAACCTGCCATCTCCTACTCTAAAAAGATAAAATCCATTTTACTAAATAAATGTTCCATTTTATCTAGCTAAGTATGAAACATTAGAAAAAGTACAAATTAAATAGTTATCTGATTCAGAGTAAGCCCCCGATAAAATCGGGGGCTTACTCTATATACGGGTATTTATACATGTTTCATGACAAGCAGCCAACTTTCCTGTTCTTACTTTTGATGTTTACCTCTTTTTCACCCCAAAACAAATGATGGAGAGTGGGGTTGGTGAGGAAATAACCATTAATTAAAAGAACAGTGTGATGAGAATGAAGACATTAAAGGAAGGTATTGTGGCTCATGCGGAGAGGCTGGGAGAATTGTTTAAGTTTTCGGCAGAGCATACTTGCAGGAGTATGCTGCATTGCTTGGAAGGGTTTGCTAATATGGAGTTAGTTACTTTTAAAGAATTGACGGCAGGATTTTTTCTGGGTTTTGAGCACTATTTGTGGGCTTCGGGGTGTTCACGTAATACTTCGGCATGCTATTTCCGAGCGTTGCGAGCTATTTGTAAAGGGGCTGAGAGGCAGGGAATGCTGAAAGACGCTAACCAGCTTTTTAGTGAGGTGTTTATGGGATATGAAGAGACGAGGAAAAGGGCACTGAGTATTGAACAACTTCGTATGGTGGCGGATGCAGATTTGGAGGATACGCCCAGTTTGGGGATGGCACGGGATCTGTTTATTCTTTCTT
>ERZ773245.300-NODE-300-length-61957-cov-17.861733_pt1 | contig 61957 bp, 54 predicted proteins | sample MGYA00580988_ERZ773245 | MGnify/ENA primary metagenome ERZ773245 (study PRJEB29015, sample SAMEA2737792) | human gut metagenome | biome: human gut; feature: human-associated habitat; material: faeces | place: China | collected 2012 ... | reverse complement strand
TATCGCAAGTAGCGGGCACCTTTTCGGTTCCTTTTGGGTGTCCAAAAGGAACACAGAAAGGCAGGATACCGTAATAAAAAGGCCCTGCCGCAAGGTAGGCAGGGCCGGGAAAGCAGGATGGTTAAGCGATAAGATTAGAGAAAAGCGGGCAGAGGATGGCGGTCATGACGCCGGCGACGGCGACGGCCAGGCCGCTCATGGCGCCTTCGACTTCGCCCATCTGGAGGGCTTTGCTGGTGCCGACGGCGTGGGCTGCGGTGCCGATGCCGATGCCCCGGGCGATGGGGTGGGTGATGTGGCAGACCTTGCAGACCGTCTCGGCCATGAGGGCACCCAGGATGCCGGTGAGGATGACGATGGCGCCGGTCAGGGCTGCGATGCCGCCCAGCTCCTTGCTGACATCCATGCTGATGGCTGTGGTGACCGACTTCGGCAGCAGGGTGATGTACTGGCTGTGGTCCAGCCTCAGCAGCAGGGACAGCACCAGCACACTGCCCAGGCTGGCCAGTGTGCCTGCCAAAATACCCATGACGATGGCAAGTACATTTTTGCGCAGCAGGTCCCATTTTTCGTACAGGGGGACCGCCAGGCTGACCGTGGCCGGCAGCAGCAGGTAATTGACTGGCGAGGCGCTGGCCTTGTAGGACGCGTAGGGGATGCCGCAGACGCTTAAAAACACGATGACAAACACCGTGCCCAGCAGCAGCGGGTTAAAAACAGCTTTACCCGTTTTGTGGTTGATGAGGGTACCCAGGGCAAATGCTGCCAGCGTGAGCAGCACGCCCCAGGTGGCTGAGGTGGACAGAAAATCATTGAGCATCGTCATTTGCTAATTCCTCCTCCAGTTCGGGCTCGGCCTTGGCGAACCGCTGGGTGACACGGCCCGCCGTGGCCATGACCAGGAAAGTGACCGGCACCAGCGCGATGAGCACCGGCAGCAGCATGGCGTGAAGCTCCGCCCACAGGTCCATGACGCCTGCGGCGGCGGGGACGAACAGCAGCGGGAAGATGCCGATGAGGAACAGCGCCGCCGTGCGCACCTGTTCCAATTTGACCCACCCCAGTTTGAGGGCGGCCAGCAAAAGCAGCAGGCCGTAGACGCTGGCCGGGATGGGGAGGGGCAGGAAGTTATAGCAGAGTTCGCCGGCGAAGCAGAATACCATAATGCGGAGAAATTGGAAAATAAGATCCATTTTGGATACCTTCTTTGTGTGGAGATGAATGGGGGACCATCGGGAAAAATGGGCGCACAAAAGCCGCCATCGGGTGTTTGGAGGAAGTGAGTCCCGACAGCGGCAGTGGATAATTTATTTGTGAGGAACTTAATAAGCAGAGAACGAGAAAGCGCGAAGTAGAGGCCGCGCTAATAAAGGCTAAGTAGAGGTTTATTCAGCGGCGGGCTGGTCGGGGCGGACCATCTCGCGGACGGCGGAGACGATGTTTTCTGCCGTCAGGCCGTAGTCACGCAGGACTTCGGCGGCGGGGCCGGAGTGACCGAACTGATCCATGACGCCGATGCGGCGCACGGGGACGGGCAGCTTCTCGCTGACGACGGAGCAGACGGCCTCGCCCAGGCCGCCGATGATGCTGTGCTCCTCGACGGTGATGATGCGGCCGCACTCGCGGGCGGCGGTCAGGATGATCTCCTCGTCGATGGGCTTGATGGTCGGCATGTTGATGACGCGGACGTTCATGCCCTGGCGCTTGGCCAGCACGGCGGCGCGCAGAGCCTCGTTGGTCATCAGGCCGGTGGAGATGACGGCAATATCATAGCCGTCGGTCAGCTTCTCGCCCTTGCCGATCTGGAACTCGTAGGTCTCGGGATCGTGGAAAACGGGCGTGGCCAGACGGGAGAAGCGCAGGTAGACGGGACCCTGATAGTTGTAGGCGGCGATGACGGCGGCGCGGGCCTCCACATCGTCAGCCGGGCTCAAGACCACCATGCCGGGGATCGAGCGCATGAGGGCGATGTCCTCACAGCACTGGTGGGACGCGCCGTCCTCACCGACGGAGAGCCCCGCGTGGGTGGCAGCGATCTTGACGTTCAGGTGCGGGTAGCCGATGGAGTTGCGGATCTGCTCAAAGCCGCGGCCCGCAACGAACATGGCAAAGCTGGACACGAAGGGGACATAGCCCATCGTGGCCATACCGGCGGCGACGCCGACCATGTTCTGCTCGGCAATGCCGCAGTCAAAGTGACGATCCGGGTACTCCTTGCGGAAGATTTCGGTTTTGGTGGCAGCGGCCAGGTCGGCGTCAAAAACCACCAGATTGTCAGCGCCCTGCTGGGCCAGCTCTACCAGCGTGTTGCCGTAGCTGACACGGGTAGCAATTTTTTTAATATCAGCCATTGTTGAACTCGATCTCCTTTTCCAGCGTGGCGTGGGCGGCGCGCAGCTCGGTCATAGCCTGGGCGTATTCTTCGTCGTTGGGGGCCTTGCCGTGCCAATCGACGGCGTTTTCCATGTAGCTGACGCCCAGACCCTTGGTCGTGCGCAGCAGGAAGCAGGTGGGCTTGCCGCTGCCGTGGGACAGGTCGAACATCTTGAACGCCTGCTCCAGGTCGGCAAAGGAGTTGCCGTTGCAGACGATGGTGTTGAAGCCGAAGGCATCCATCTTGTGGTCCAGCGGCTCGGAGTTCATGACGTCGCGGGTCGCGCCGTCGATCTGCAGGCCGTTGACATCGATCATGATGCACAGGTTATCGAGCTTGTAGTGGTTGGCGAACATGAACGCCTCCCAGCATTCGCCCTCTTCGATCTCACCGTCGCCCAGCAGGGTGTAGACGTTGATGTCGCTGCCCAGCTTTTTGGCACCCAGCGCCATGCCGCAGGCGGCGGAAACACCCTGGCCCAGGGAACCGGTGCTCATGTCAACACCGGGGACGGTGTTCATGTTGGGGTGGCCCTGCAGGTAGCTGTTGGAGTGGCGCAGCGTGGGCAGGTCAGCCACCGGGAAGAAGCCGCGCTCCGCCAGCGTGGCATACAGGCCGGGGGCGCAGTGGCCCTTGCTAAGTACAAAACGGTCGCGGTTGGGGTCCTGCGGCTGTTCGGGGTCAATGCGCATCTCGCGAAAATACAGATAGGTCAGAACGTCCGCCGCGGACAGGCTGCCGCCCGGATGACCGCACCCGGCACCGTGGGTGGCTTCGATCACACCCATGCGCACGCGGGTCGCAGTCAGTTTTAACTGCAGCGTTTCCAGTTTTGTCATAGCTAAGCTCCTCCGGTCACTTATGGTAAAATCGGGCAGTATATATGGATACTGCTACACAATATACTATCTTATATTATACACGTTTCGCGGAATCCCGCAACATTTTTTTACAAATTTCGTGAAAAAAGGCTGTTTTGGTGCATTCGCGGTAAAATTGACACGCCCAAAAGCCCGCTGTTATGCACCCTTTGTGCGTAATGCCAAAAAATGGGGCGATTCGTACATAAACTACAGCAAAAAGCACCTTGCACAAAGCGGGCATTTGTGGCATAATTTAAGTACAGCCGCGGTGCGGAAAGCCCATGATATGAGGCAGCCGCCCGGCCCACACTACAAGATATGGGAGGGAAAGAGAGTGCCCAACGGGATCTACATCCAGACTGAGTACCACGGCAAGCTGATCCGCAAAATCGTCTGCAATGGGGATGAACGGTGGTTTATCGGCTCCAACTGCGCCGTGACCTTCCTGTCCATGGACGACTGCATGGCCGCCATTGACCGCCTGTAATTGTAAAAAGGAAGTCTGCCGCACGCCGTCCTTTGGGGGATGACGTGCGGCTTTTTGCATTTGTATACGAGGTTTGTATGAAAAAACGGAACTGGCGTCTGATGCTGCGCCGGGTGCTGAACCTGGTGTTCAGCCGCATTGTTGTGACCGGCGTGCTTCTGCTGCTGCAGGCGTTCTGGCTGTTTGCGCTGTTCTACTGGCTGGCGGACTACGCCAAATGGTTCGGCGGCGTGGGCGTTGCCATGAGCGTTATCATGTGCCTGGCGCTGATCCGGCAGGATTCCACGGTGCCGGAGTTTAAGATCAGCTGGATGATCCTGTTTTCCGTTATGCCGGTGCAGGGCGGCATTTTGTACCTGCTGTGGGGCAACAAGCGCCCAGCGCTGGGCTTGCGCCACCGGCTGGAGCGCGCCGAGGACGCAATGGCCCCGGCGCGGAAGGACGACCCCGACGCCACGGCGGCCTTGCAGCGGCAGGACCCCCGCGCCGCGCTGACGGCCCGCTACCTGCACGACTACGGCCCGATGCCGGTCTGCGGCGGCACGGCGGCGAAATACTACCCGGACGGGCAGAGCATGTTTGCCGATATGCTGCCCGCATTGCAGGGGGCACAGCACAGCATTTATGTGGAGAGCTTTATCATCGGCATGGGCGAGATGTGGGGGCAGATCCACGAGATTTTGCGCCGGAAGGCCGCGGCAGGGCTGGACGTGCGGGTCATCTACGACGACGCGGGCTGCCTGAGCCTGCTGCCCCACAACTACGCCGAGATGATGCGGGCCGACGGCATCCGGGCGTTCAGCTTCAACCGCTGCGTGCCGGTGCTGAACCTGGTCATGAACAACCGCGACCACCGCAAGATCATGGTCATCGACGGGCAGATCGCCTTTACGGGCGGTGTGAATCTGGCGGACGAGTATATCAATAAAATCGTGCGGTTCGGCTACTGGAAGGACAGCGGTGTCCGGCTGGATGGCCCCGGCGCAGCGAGCCTGGCAAACATCTTTTTGACGTTCTGGAAGGCAAAGTACCCCGACGAGGACCTGGACGCGGGCTGCGACCTGCCCGCCGCCGTGCCGGTGGAAACAGACTGTCTGGTGCAGCCCTTTGCCGACAGCCCGGTGGGCCGCGAGGCCGTGGCGAAGAACGTGTATCTGGAGCTTATCAACCAGGCGCAGAAGCGGCTGTACATCTGCACGCCGTACCTGATTCTGGACAACGACCTGCTGTCCTGCCTGCGGCTGGCGGCCAAGCGCGGCGTCGATGTGCGCATCTACACGCCCGGCGTGCCGGACAAGCCGACGATCTACCAGCTGACGCGGAGCTATTTCCCGCATTTGCTGCGGGCAGGCGTTAAAATTTACAGCTACATGCCGGGCTTTCTGCACGCCAAGACCTGGCTGGTGGATGACCGCATTGCCGCGGTGGGCACGGTGAATCTGGATTACCGCAGCCTGTACCTGCATTTTGAGAACAGTGTGCTGCTCTACGGCGGCGCGGTGCTGGACGATGTGCGGCGCGATCTGGCGGAGATCGAAAAGGAAAGTGCCGCGGTGACGCTGGCGGACTGCCGGACCGGATTTTTTGGCACGCTGTACAGCGCGGTGCTGCGGCTGGTGGCACCGTTGTGCTGAAGGCGGGGGAGTCCCCGACGACACGGGGGCATCCGCTGACGCAAACGGGCACGGAGCGGTCAAGACCGCTCCCTACAAGGCACCCATGTATGGCAGACCGTAGGGAGGGGTCTTGACCCCTCCGGGAAAGTGGACCGCTGACGCAAACGCCCCGGAAACAAGCGGCGGTGTAAGCTGGCGGGCGAGCAATGCTCGCCCCTACAAGAGTTTTTGACATTCTGAGCAATACGCAAAGCCCGTCCCGGGTCAGACCGGGGCGGGCTTTGTGGTTTCAGGAGGCGTATTCGCGCTCCAGCGTTTCTATAAAATGTACCGGGTCGATGATGCGCAGGCCGTCGGCGTTGGGGGCGGCGGTGTCCAGCAGGGTTTGCAGAATTTCCTCGTTTGTCAGGGCAGGCGCGACCTGCCAGCCCAGCGCCATGACGCCGACGCAGTAGGGAATGCCCCAGCTCAAACCGCCCACCGCATCATAGCGGTAGCCGCATTGGCCGGGGACGTATTCCTCGGCTACGGTGCGGTAGGCGCAGGGCAGGCCCAGGCAGAAGGGGCTTTTCCGGGCGGCCAGCATACCGGAGTCATTGGGCAGGCCGTTTTTGCAGGCAGCAGGGCTGTCCCGCCGGGTGAGGTCAAAGGTGGAGGTGCTCAAGGTGAGACGCGCGGAACCCGCAGTGGCACCCTGCGCGGTCAGCACCAGAAGGCCCGCCGCCTCGGCCTCGGCGAGCGCGTCGCGCCAGAGGTCGGCGTTTTCAAACAGATCCCTGTCCCCGGGGGCGGCGGAGACTGACACGGCGCGGATCTTTTCTCCCTCCGGCAGGGTCTCGTTGATCTCGAGGATGTGCCGCAGGGCGTCGGCGTGGGGGCGGCTGTCGGCTGCACCGGGCGTGGCCATATAATAGACCTGCACGCCCGGCGCGACGCCGACGGTCTGCCCCGCCAGAATGCTTGCCACGGCGGGGCCGTGCAGCGTGCCCTCGTTGAGGCCGCTGTCGATGCCCGTCTCACAGTAAGCGGCGATAGCGCCGGAGATTTCGGGGTGGTCGGTCAGCAGGGACTGGTCAATGATGGCGATCTTTACGCCCTGCCCCGTGATGCCGCGCGCCTGCAGGGAACGCACGCCGAGGCCGGGGTCCCTGCCCGCCTCCAGCAGGGCGGCGGTTTCGTCCTCGGCCCCCACAAGGACGGTGCGGTCATTGAAGGAGTAGGTGTCGAGATAGAGGCGGTTGTATTCGTCCGGCTGGTAGGTCTGCTTTTGCTGAAAGCCAAACTCCGGCACGTAGGACAGGTCGTCGTAGGGGAGCGGGGTTGCCTGCGGCGCTGCCGTGGGGGCCGCGGTGGGCGCGGGTGCCGCAGTCGGTGGGGCTGTGGCCGCCGGAACGGCAGTTTCGGCGGCGGTGCAGGCGGTCAGGGTCAGCGCCAGCAGGCAGGCGGCAAGGCGGGAAAGACGTTTCATGAAGGGACCCTCTCCTTATAAAAGAGTCAGGAGCCGCTGGGGCCGCGGGAGCTGACGCTTGGGGGCGGGGTGGTGGTGTAAAAGGCAGTGCCGTTTACGGTGCTCTGGGTCATGCCGACCAGGTCGAGGAGCTGGGACTCCGAATAGCGGGCGGCGTCGAGCTTCTCACAGGTGCAGCGGTAGACACTGTCGGAGACCGAGACGATGCCGAGCCGCGTCAGGCGGGCCAGTGATTTTTCGAGCGTCTGCGGGTCGGTGCGATAGCCCTTTTCGGTGAGCGCCGCCGCAAGCTGCGCGGCAGTGCTGGGCTTATCTCTGAGCAGGAGAGCCAGCGCAAGCCGATGACCCGTGAGGTAATAGGGGAGCAGACCCCTGCGGAGCCAGATGCCTTTTGGATGCTTCATAGCGGAACACTCCTTTTCTTTATAGGCAATACCGCATAATTCTAAGTGCCGATACGGCGAGCGAGGTGCGGCAGCTGCTAAGCCAAAAGCGCAGATAATACTTTGTGTATTATCGAGCATTTTGGCAACGCAGATGCCGTGCCGCAGCCGCCGGAGCGGTGCTTAAGCCGTAAGGCGGGAATTATGCGGTATTGCCTTTAGTACCGTCATCGTAGCATGGAGGGGCGGCGGGTGTCAAGCGGGAAAGCGGAAAAAGAAGCGGAAGTCCGGTTTTTGGGATTGCCAGGCGGGAATTTGCAAAAATATATTGACAACTATATGTTGTTGCATTAAGATGAGAGTAACCAACAATACCTGACAGGAGCGGCAACATATAAGGAGGACAGCGATGGACTATAAGGAAAAAGTGGAGTGGCTGGGTCGCTATCAGGCGTCTGTCAGCTGCCAGCACATGCTGGAAGAAGAAATCGAGGTGCTGCGCAGCGACGCCGAGCGGGTGACGGCCTGCATGAGCGGTATGCCCGGGCGCAGCGGCCCTAACGCGGACAGGCTGCCGCGGGCCGTAGAACGTATCGAAGAAGCGCAGAAAAGGCTGGAACAACAGCTGGAAAGCTGCATGGAAACGCGCGCGGAGATTATGTGCGGCATCATGACGGTGCGGGATAGGCCGGGGCAGGAGGTACTGCGCCGCCGCTATGTGATGGGGCAGAATTTTTCGGAAATCGCGGAGGCGATGGGGGTAGTTCAGCGCCGGGCGTACCAGCTGCACCGGACGGCTGTGGAGGGGATGGCCGTGCCGAAGCGGGCGTGAAAAAGATTTCAGTAAATTTCCCGAAGATTTCGCAAAATTTCATTGTATTTCACAACCAACAGTGGTAATATGATACCATCGAAACTCGTGAGAGGAAGTGATTCCTCCCGCGGGTTTTTTTATACCCATTCGGGAAAAGGAGGGATGCCGTTGTGTGAGATCGACGCGGACCATGTGCTGGACGAGCTGGCCGAGATCGCCTTTGCCGTCCCCGGCGAGGAGGGCGGTCTGCCGGTCAAGGTGGCCGACAAGCTGCGCGCGCTGGAAATGCTGTACAAGCATCTGGGCCTGGGCGACGGGGCGAAAACAGAGGGGGTGGTCATTGTGGACAGTGAAAGTTAGGAGAGAGAAGAGAGGAGAGAGGCGCCAAGGTGGAAGTGCGGCTGAAGGAGAAGATACCCGGCGTGTTCTGGCCCGTGCATCAGGCGATACGGCGCGGCGAGGTGACAGAGGTCGTGGCCAAGGGCGGGCGCGGGTCCGGTAAGTCGAGCTATCTTTCGATGGAGCTGGTCTGGCAGCTGCTGCGCCACCCGGACTGCCACGCCGTGGTGCTGCGCAAGATCGGCGGCACACTGCGCAACAGCGTGTACAACCAGATCGTATGGGCCATCGGGGAGCTGGGGTGCGCGGGGTATTTCCGCTGCACGGTCAGCCCGATGGAGTGCACCTATCTGCCCACCGGACAGAAGATCTTATTCTTCGGGACGGACGACCCGGGCAAGCTCAAGAGCTTAAAGCTGCCGTTCGGCGCTGTGGGCATTTGTTGGTTTGAGGAGCTTGACCAGTTCGACGGCCCCGAGGAGGTGCGCAACGTCGAGCAGACCGTGCTGCGCGGCGGCAGCTGGACGCTGACGTTAAAGAGCTTCAACCCGCCGGCCATGGCCCGCAGCTGGGCCAACCGCTACGCGCTGGAGACCCGCCCCGGCAAGCTGGTGCACCATTCGACCTACCGCGATCTGCCGCGGGCCATGCTGGGCGAGCGGTTCTGGGCCGACGCCGAGCACCTGCAGCGGACGAACCCGGCGGCGTTCCGCCATGAGTACGGCGGCGAGGTCGTGGGCAGCGGCGCGGCGGTGTTTGCCAATTTGCAGCTGCGGGCCGTGCCGGACGACGAGCTGGAACGGTATGACCGCGTCTACTACGGCGTGGACTGGGGCTGGTACCCCGACCCCTGGGCCTACAACGCCGCGGCCTACGATGCGGCGCGGCGGGTGCTGGTGATTTTTGACGAGCTGACGCGCAGCCGCACGCCGAACCGCGAGACGGCAGAGCTTTTGCTGGCGCGCGGCGCGGGCACGGACGGCCCGCTGACGGCGGATGCCGCCGAGCCGAAATCCTGCGCCGACTACCGCGCCGCCGGGCTGCCCTGCCGCGCAGCCCAGAAGGGCCCCGGCAGCGTGCGCGAGAGCATGAAGTGGCTGCAGGGGCTGGCGGCGATCATCATTGACCCGGTGCGCTGCCCGGCCACGGCGGCGGAGTTCAGTGAGTACGAGTACGAGCGCGACCCGCGGACGGGCGAGGTGCTGCCGGGCTACCCCGACGTGAACAACCACCACATTGACGCGGTGCGGTACGCGGTGGAGGGGGTGTGGAGAAGGAGAGGAAGCTAAAATGTGTTGCGCATGTAGGGGCCACACATGTGCGGCCCGCAGCCTGGCGAAAACGAAAGTCTGCGGGAAGGCCGCGGGCCGGGCATGCCCGGCCCCTACCGCGTGGCAATGAAGAAAGGAGAGGATGATTTGCAATCCTATTTGGAACAGGCATTTGGGAAAAGTGACGTTACATCTGTCAAAATGCGGGCGGCGGTGCGGGAATGGTTTGATCTGTACTACGGCGTGCCGCGCGCGGGCGAGGATACCGCGCCCCGTGTGGCGGCGCTGATCGTCGGCAAGCTCTGCCGCACGGTCTTTGCCGAGTATGAGACCCGCCTGCCGCCCGAGGCACCGGACCCGCTGCGCCGCAGCCTGTCGGCGCTGAACGCGGCGGCCAAGACCGCGATGCAGTACGCGCTGGTGGGCGGAGAGTGTCTGCTGAAACCGGTGCCGCGGGACGGGGCGTTCGACTTTGCGGCCATCCGGCGCGACTGCTACGTGCCGCTGGCCCGCGACGCCCACGGCAGCCTTCTGGCCGTCGGCACGATGGAGCGGCACAGCGTCGATGGGCGGCAGTACGCCCTTTTGGAGCGCCGCACCGCGGGCGCGGACGGTCTGACCATCGAAACGCGGCTGTTTGAGCTGAACGGCCAGACATTGGGCCGCTGTGTGCCGCTGGCCACGCTGCCCGCCTGTGCGGAGCTGGTCCCGCAGCTTGTGCTGCCGGGGGTGCAGGGCGTCGGGCTGGCCGTGCTGAAAACGCCGCTGATGAACTGTGTGGACGGCAGCACCGACGCGGTCAGCATCTACGCCCCGGCGGCGGGTCTGCTGCACGCACTGGCCCGCTGCGAGGAGCAGCTGAACGCCGAATTTGCGAACGGTGCGTCCCGCGTTTTTGCGTCGGAGGACCTGCTGCGCCCCGACGCCCAGGGCCGCCGTGCGCTGCAGGACGATCTGTTTGTCGGCCTGCCGGACGACCCGGCCAATGTCGGCGTGACGGTCTACAGCCCGACATTGCGGGAGGGCAGCTATCTGGCCCGCAAGCAGGATCTTCTGCGCGGGTGTGAGAGCCTGCTGGGCCTGCGCCGCGGCATTCTGAGCGAGGTCGAGACCCCCGCCGAACCGCGCACGGCGACGGAGATCACCGCAACGTCGGTGGACTACGACCTGACGATCCGCGACCTGCAGAGCGCATGGACGGATACGGTGCAGCAGGCCATGGCGCTGTGCAGTGCGCTGGGCGCGGTGTACGGGCTGGACGGTCTGCCGCAGACCGCAGCCCCGGCTATCGACTGGGGCGACGGTGTTTTGTATGACCGTGCGCGTATCTGGGCCGAGCAGCGTGAGCTGGTGGACGCAGGGCTTCTGCGCCCCGAGCTGGCGCTGGCGTGGTATTTTGATCTGCCGCATGAGACCGAGGCGGAGCTGGCAGAGATTCGCCGCCGGTTTATGGGCGATGCAGGGCGGGCGCAATGAGCCTGCCGTGCAGTGCGGCGGCGGTGAGGTCACCCCGCCCTACGATGCTGCAGAAAGTGAGGTGAAATACAATGGAGAACGAGCAGAACAAGCCGATGCAGACCCCCGCGCCCTATGCCGCGGGGACCGGCAGCGTGCCGGTAGCGCTGGACCGCGACGCCTTTGCGCGGATGGGGTACCGGGAGAGACTGGCGCTGAAGAAGGAGAACCCGGAGGTTTATAAAGAGTTGAGGAAGTGAGGGGCGGCATCTCGGCCCCCTCTGGGAGGCAAGAAAGCAGCCCAACCCTGCAAAGCAAACCGTGAAAGGGGCAACCAACGGAAACCGGCGGGCCGGGCATGCGGCCCCTGCCGTACAAAAGTAAAAACACATAAAAAGGAGAAACTATATGTCTGATTTCATCACGAAGCTGTCCGAACTGATCGACCCTGAGGTTATGGGAGATATGGTGTCCGCGCGCATCCCGAAGAAGCTGCGCGTGGCACCGTTTGCCAAAATTGACGATACGCTGCAGGGCGTGCCCGGCGATACCATCACCGTGCCCGCCTACACCTACATCGGCGACGCCTCCGACGTGGCCGAGGGCGGCGAGGTCGCCATTGAGAAGATGACGACCTCCACCCGCAAGGCCACCATCAAAAAGGCCATGAAGGGCATCGGCCTGACCGACGAGGCCGTGCTGTCCGGCTACGGCAACCCGGTGGGCGAGGCCAATACCCAGCTGGCGCAGGCCATTGCCGCCAAGGTCGACAATGACTGCATGGACGCTTTGCAGACCGCAAGCCTGATCTACGACGGCAGCCAGGCCCAGATCAGCTACAACGCCATCGTCGATGCTGTTGACCTGTTTGAGGAGGAGATGGGCTGCTCCGACAAGGTGCTGTTCATCCACCCGAAGCAGGTCACCCAGCTGCGCAAGAACCCCGACTTCCTGAGCGCCGACAAGTACACGCCCGGCGTCAGCCTGACCGGCGAGATCGGCATGATCGCGGGCTGCCGCCTTGTGCCCAGCAAGAAGGTCCCGCTGGCCGAAGGCGTCTACGCCTGCCCCATCGTCAAGCTGGAGGCCGACCCTGAGGTCGATGACGAGATCCCGGCGCTGACCATCTACCGCAAGCGCGAGGTCAACATTGAGACCGAGCGCAAGCCCAAGACCCGCACCACCGAAATCACGGCGGACGAATTTTACGTCGCTGTGCTGTCCAATGAGGCTAAGGTCGTGCTGGCAAAGTTCAAGGCGTAAGGGGGCGTGCGCGTGCCGGATTATACCTTTTACGTAGAGGATTACCTGGGCGAGGACATCCCGGAGAAGGAGTTTCCCCGCTTCATCAGACGCGCCGGGGACGAGCTGCGCCGTATGCGGGAGATGTACGCCGTGGCCCCGCGCCAGGGGCTGGACCCGGAGCTGGCCGAGAGCATGGCGCTCTGCGCCGTGGCCGACGCAATGTACGAGTTTGCGCAGGAGGACGAAGCCCGGGGCATTGCGAAGGTGAGCGTCGGCAGCGTGAGCGAGACCTACACCGCGCCGCCCGAGCTGTGCTCCCGCACGCTGGCAGACCGGGCGGCGCATTTCCGCCACGAGGCGGGCTACTATCTGCGGATCGGGCGGTGGCTGCCCCATGAATAAGCTGTACCGCGATACCGTGACGCTCTACCACGCCGACGCGGTGGCGCAGACCGTGGTGCGCACCGTACTGCGGGGCGTCTGCTGGCAGCAGGGCCGCCGGGAGCTGCCCGACGCAGGCGGCACACGCCGGGGCACTGCGCTGCTGGTGGTCATCCCGGAGACGACGGCCCGGTACGGCGCAGACTATACGCTGGCACCGGGGGACAGGCTGTTCCCCGGCGAGGGCCCGGCGCTGACCTGGGCCGACTGGCCGGGCTTTGTGCCCGCGGCGGTGGAGGGTGCGGCGCTGGTGCAGTACGTGCTGCCGATGCGGCTGCGCGGTAAACCGCACCATGTCGAGGCCGGTGCCTGGTGGAACGGAAGCGGAACGGGCGTGAGGAGCCTGACGAGGTGAGAATTTTTTTGGCTTCTCCCCCGGGGGAGAAGCTGCCGCCCGCAGGCGGCTGATGAGGGGCGAGCTTGCGTGGCCGAACGATGAACGGGAGGGCCGCGCGAAGTCTGCCCTCATCCGGCGCTGCGGCGCCACCTTCCCCCGAGGGGGAAGGCTTTAGAGAAGGAGGCAAACCATGCTTACAAAAATGACGGCCTTTCTGGCCCGGGCCCCTGCCCTGCGGGGGCTTTCTTTGACGGTGGGGGACGTTGGCCCCGCGCCGTACACGGCGGGGCTGTGGTGCCGGGGCATCACGGTGCTGGACCGGCGGGAAAACCTGCTGGGCCGCGTGACACAGCGCTGCCGGGCGGAGTTCACGCTGCGGCTCTGCCTGCCGCGCACCGATGCCGACAACGCCGCGCGGCTGCTGGATCTGCAGACCTGGGCGGCAGCGGAGAGCGCCGCAGGCCGCGGGCCGGTGCTGGGCAACGCGGGGCGCGAGGTCCTGCGCGCCGAGCAGGGCCGTATGGAGCGCGCCGACGCAGGCGGCACGGCGGTCTGCACCGTGCGTTTACAAGCGGAATACACACAAGTTTATACGGAGGAAACCACATGAAAATTGAACGCAAGTACATGGCCCACTACCTGAACGCCGCCTTTGGCAGCGGCGACGCCAGCTACACCCGCCTGGGCAGCGATCTGGAGGAATACTCCCCCGAGCTGACCGCGAACGTGGAGAAAAAGTCGAATATCGTCGGTGAGACGACGGTTACGATCAACGGCTACCAGAAACAGGGCGAGGTCAGCCCCTACTACGCCGAGCCGGGCGACCCGCTGTTTGAGCGTCTGCAGGCCATTATCGACGGCGATCTGGTGCTGGATGACCTGAAAACCGACATCGTCGAGGTCAAGCTCTGGGACAAGGATACAGCGGGGGCGTACCCCGCAGTGCGCGAGGAATGCTACATCGAGGTCGTCAGCTACGGCGGCGACACCACCGGCTACCAGATCCCGTTCAACGTGCATTACACCGGCGTCAAGACGAAGGGCACGTTTGACCCGGCAACCAAGAAGTTTACGCAGGCGTGACAGGCAAAAGAGCGGCTGCCGGAAGGCTGCCCCTCATCCGGCGCTGCGGCGCCACCTTCAGTCTACGCGCTAAAAGCCGCCTTCGGCGGTTGCGCTCCGACACGCGCTTGCGAGCGCAGCCCCTCGGGGAAGGCTTTGAAGAAAGGAGAGTACGATGGAGCTGAACATTGACACCGGCGTGGAGGAATTCCGCGTCAACGGGCGCGGGGTGCTGCGCTTTAACCCGGCAGACCCGAACCTCTACCACCGCTTTTTTGCGGCGGGGGCAGAGCTTGACGGCTACGACGCCGCGTTGACAAAGGCGCTGGCGGCGCTGGACGGCGACGAGCAGCAGCGCGCCGCGGCGGGGCTGGCCCTGCTGAACGAGTACGACGGCAAGATCAAGAAGCTGCTGACCGGCATCTTTGGCGCGGAGAACGACTTTGACGCGATCCTGGGCGGGGTGAACCTGGCGGGCGTCGGGGCCAACGGCAAGCGTGTGGTGCAGAACCTTTTGGAGGCGCTGACGCCGATCCTGCGCGAGGGCGCCGAGCGCCGCCTGACCGCTGCCGCCGATGCCGCCGCAGCCCGGGCCGATGCCGCCCGCGCCGAGCGGGGCGCAGTATGACCGGGGCGTGGGGACTGCCGATGCAGGCGGAGCTGGGCGGCGTGCGGTATGCCATCCGCAGCGATTACCGCGACGTGCTGGAGCTGCTGCGCTGGCTGAACGGCCAGGCAGACCCGGCGCTGGACCAGAGCGAGCGCTGGTACGTGGCCATGCGGCTGTTCTACCCGGAGTTTGCTGCGCTGCCGCAGTCGCTTTGGCCCGATGCCACGCAGTTTTTGACCGAGTTTTTGGCGGCGGGCCGCCGCGAGCAGCCCCGCCCCGGCCCCGCGCTGATGGACTGGCAGCAGGACGCACCGCTGATCGCCGCGGGCATCAGCAAGGCCGCGGGGCAGGATGTGCGCACGCTGCCCTACCTGCACTGGTGGAGCTTTCTGGCGTGGTTCGATGCCATCGGCGAGGGGAGCTTTGCGACGGTGGTGGCCATCCGTGATAAGCTGCGCCGCGGCAAGCGGCTGGAAAACTGGGAGCTGGACTATTACCGCACCCACCGCGCCGTGGTGGAGCTGCGGGGCGTGGAGAGCGCCGAGGAACAGGCGGAGAAAAGGCGGCTGCTGGCGCTGCTGGGAGGATGAGGCTGACGTGCAGGGAATGTGCGCTGTACGGTAAGCAGCCGCTTGTGGGAAGCATGCGGGCCGGGCGTGCCCGGCCCCTACAGGGCAATGGGTATTCAGGAGAGGAAGTGAGGATACACGACGGAATTGACTTTTGACGAGCTGTCAACACTGAAGCAGCCCTCGGCGTCCCTGCGCACGGCGCTGGATAGAATTTCTGCGGCGCTGGGGAGCGTGGGCGACGCCGGTCAGCAGGCGCGCAGCGTTGTGGACGAGCTGCGCGTGTCGCTGCGGGCTGCGGCGGCACAGAGTGTGAAATCGGCCCGCAGTCTGGCAAAATTTGACGAGATCAACCGCCTGTCCGCCCCGGCGGAGGACAAAACGGCGGCGCCGGAAAAGCAGAAAAAGGCCGCCGAGGCCGCGGCGAAGGCCGAGAAGGCCGCAAGAGCCACCACCGGCACCGCGGCACGCCGCAGCGGTACAGCGGGCAGCGACCTGAGCGGCCTGACGGCAGTCTGGCAGAGCGTGCTGGAGAGCCTGCGCAGCGCGTGGGCGAATTTCTGGGCGTACCTGCAGGAATTTTTTGCGCCGTTCGCCGCAGCGTGGCAGACGGTTTGGCAGGGGCTTTCCGCGGCGGCAGCCGGTGTATGGGAGCAGCTCTGCGCGGCGCTCTCTACGGTGGTCCAGCCCGCGCTGGCGCTGCTGGACACGGTCTGGCAGGGGCTTTGGGCGGGCATGGAGCAGGCGTGGGCCGTCTACGGCCAGCCGATTCTGGACGGCCTTGCGCAGGGGTGGCAGAACGTCGTCGGCATCGTTTCGGCGCTGTGGAGCGAGGTGCTGCAGCCTGTGCTGGTGCAGCTGTTTGACCTGCTGGGTGCGCTCTGGACCGCGCACCTGCAGCCGCTCTGGAACGAGCTGACGGCGTGCCTCGGCGCGGTGACAACGCTGCTGCTGACGCTGTGGAACACCGTGCTGGCACCGTTTGTGCAGTGGCTCATCACGGCGCTGGCCCCCGTGGCCGTGCAGGTGTTTGCGGCGCTGGGCACGGCGGTGACCGGTGCGGCGGGCATCATTGCGGACGGCATCACGATTGCGCTGGCGGTGCTGCGCGGTATGGCCGACTTTTTGACCGCCGTGCTGCGGGGCGAGTGGGACGCTGCCTGGGCTGCGATGGCCGCGACGGTCTCTACCGTGTGGGGACGCATCGTCTCCATTGTGCAGACGGCGGTCTCCACAGTGCTGGGCGTTGTGCGCAGCATGGTCGCGGCCATTGCGGCGGCCATCAACGGGCTGCTGTCGGCCATCGGACATGCCAAAAGCATGGCGGGCAGTGTGCTGGGCGGCGCGGGCAAGCTGGTCAGCAGCCAAAGTGCGCTGCCCGGGCTGGGCTACGCGGCGTCGGTGCCGGTCCCGGCGCTGGCGCAGGGGGCGGTCATCCCGCCGAACCGCCAGTTTTTGGCGATGCTCGGTGACCAGACAACCGGCACGAACGTGGAAGCGCCGCTGGCGACCATCAAGCAGGCCATGGCGGAGACGCTGGCCGGCTGGCAGGGCAGCGCGGACGGCCAGCCCATCAACATTTACATCGGCGAGGAGCTGCTGGACAGCGTCATCGCCAACAGCCAGAATCGCCGCGCCCTGCGCAGCGGCGGGAGGTGAAGCGTGGAAATTCTGAACATTGACGGCACGGCGCTGCCCGCGCCGAGTGCGTACAAGGTGCAGCTCTCCGATCTGGACAGCAGCGGCACGGGCCGCACCGAGGACGGCGTTCTTGTGCGGGAGCGGGTGCGCGGCGGCGTGGCAAAGATCAGCGCCGGCTGGGCGGCACTCTCGACGGCGGACTGCGCCAAGGTGCTGAACGCCACAGCCCCGGACAGCATGACCGTGCAGTATTTTTTTGGCGGCGTGCGCACGGCGAAGATGTACGCCGGGGACCGCACCGCCGACCTGAAGGCCGCCCGCGACGGGCAGGCCGTGTGGGAGGTGGCGGTGAATCTGATCGAGTTTTGAAGGGGAGTGCTCCCTTGCGGCGGAGGAGGCAGAGAGCGGCCTTACCGCAGCAGGCCGTCTATGGGATGGCTGCGGGCGGGGCATGCCCCGCCCCTACTTGGATGTGGAAACGAGGTGAGTGACAATTTATTCCGTATCGGATGCCTACAAAACCGCGATCCGCGCACGGACGCGGACCGACCGGGTGACGGGCACGCTGACGCTGACAAACGGCACGGTGCTGAATCTGGACGCGGCAGACCTCATGAGCGGGTCGCTGACGCTGGACAACCAGTGCGTCACGGGGGAGGAGCTGGCCTTTGGCTGCGCCTACCTCGGTCAGGCGGCGCTCAACCTGCGCACCGACCTGAGCCGCTATGCGTTTTACGGCGCAAAGCTCGTGCTGCACTACGGCCTGCAGCTGCCCGGCGGGCAGTGGGAGACCGTGCCGCTTGGCGTTTACACGGTAGCCGAGGCCGAGCGGCGCGCGCTGTATGTGAGCATCAAGGCCTATGACAACATTCTGGCCTTGCAGCAAAAATACGATGGTACGACGATGCAGGGCACGGCCTATGCGTTGCTGGGGCAGATCGCGGCGGCCTGCGGGCTGACGCTGGGCCAGACCGAGGCCGAGATCGGCGCACTGAACCCGAACGCTGCCCTCGTCTGCCAGCTGAGCGGCACGGACGGCCTGTCTACCTGGCGGGAGTGCGCCGCCGCTGTGGCACAGCTGGTGGGCGGCTTTGCGGCGGCGGACCGCGCGGGGCGGCTGGTGCTGCGCACCTTTGCCGAAAAGCCCTGTGCCGCGCTGACCGCGGCGGCGCGCAGCGAGGCGGCGGTCTCGGATTTTGCCTGCCACTACGCGGCGCTGAGCATCGAGACCGACAACGGCAGCTTTGCCGCGGGCCGCAGCCAGGATACCGGCCTGACGATGCGCATTTCCAACATGACGCTGGCCGAAAAGGGTCTGCCCGCCACACGGCAGCAGATCACCGACAACCTGTTTGCGGCGCTGCAAAGGCTGGACTACGTCCCGGCCACCGTGACGATGCCCGGCGACCCGGCGTTTGAGCCGGGGGACCGCGTGGCGCTGCCGATGGAGGACGGCACTGCGCCCGAGATGCTTGTGACGCATTTCGTCTGGCGCTACCGCGGGCGGCAGACCTTAAAGGGCGTGGGCCGCAACCCTTACTTAGGCGGCACAACGGACGGCGCGACGGAAAAAGCGCTGCGCCGCTTACAGAACAGCGCCGAGAGCAAGCGGATCGTGTATTACAGCTTCACGAACCCGGCGGAGCTGGCGGTGCAGACCGTGGAGACGCCCGCCGTGGCAATTGCCTTCACGGCGGTGGAGGAGACGAGCGCTATGTTCCTGGCGCAGCTGCTGCTGGACGCTGCGCCCGACACCGGCAAGGTACTGACGCTGACCGTGCGGTACTATATAAACGACGTGCCGGTGGAAAATTTTGCGCCGCAGCAGCGGCTGGAGACGGGCGCACACACGCTGGCGCTGTTCTACCCGTTTGCGTCGGTGGAGGCCGGGACGGTCACGCGGCTGTCGGTGCGGCTGGTCTGCGCGGGCGGCACGGTGAAGATCGCGCCCTACGGCATCAAGGCCACCGTGACCGGGCAGGGCATGGCAAGCGAGACGCCGTGGGACGGCACGCTGGAATGTGAGGAGACACTGCTGCCGATTGCAATAAAAGCACGCAGCATCGATGTATAAAACGAAGGGAGCGGATGCAATGACCCTGCACGGTCATACGCGCATTGAACTGACTGATGTGCACACCGGCGCGGTGGAGGTGGTGGAGAGCGATAATCTTATCACCAACGCAGTGTCGGACATTTTTAACGGCTACGGCGGCAGCCTGAACAAGGCCATGCTGCTGTGGCGCGGCGACCAGGGGTACACGAATGCCCCGAAGGATCTGGTGACGATGTTTTACGGCGGCCTGCTGCTGTACGACACGCCGCTGGGCAGCGACCCGGCCACAGTGTTTGCCCCGGCGGGCGCGGGCGTTGTGGGCACGGCGATGGCCGGGCAGGTCAACGCGACCAAAAACACGGTGCGCGGCAGCGCCAACCTGACCGAGACGAAGATCGACCCGTGGAGCGGCGTCGTGACCTACGTCTATGAGTTCGCGACGAGCCAGGCCAACGGCGTCATCGGCTCGGTCTGCCTGACCCACCCGATGGGTGCGTACTACTCCGAGATGATCGACGCGCCGGACGCGGCTGCCTGCAACGCGGACCGGCTCGGCTTTGGCGGGGCGCTCGGCGGTGACCAGCTGCTGACGGGCCTTTTGGCCAAAACGACCTACCCCACCGACGAGAAGGGTGTGCTGCTCTACGCCGACCCCGAGGCGGACGAGGCCGTGGCCGGGTATCTGAACGCCGACGAGGGCATGCTGGAGCTGCGGCATCATGCGCTGGGGCTGAAAACGCTGGATCTGTTCCGCCGTGACCCCACCGGCCTGTGGGACAGCCTGCGGAGCACCGACACGCTGAATGTAGGGGACTTTTTGCAGGTGGATTCCTCCGCCGGGGAGGACTACTGCCGCATCTGCTTTGACGCGGAGGCGGATAAAATCTATCTGGTGTCTGCGCCGGAGGTTGACTACATTGACGCAATGGGCGTTGTAAAAATACGTGAGTACGACAGAAAAACGCTGGCGGCAAAGGACTACACCGTGCCGAACAACACCGGCGTTGATCTGCAGTCCTTCATCAGTGAGAACCGCGGCACGCCGCTGAACGGCACGGTCTACGGCGGCAGCCTTTACATGGTCGAGGACCAGGCTGAGCAGATCTATCGCTTTCCGCTGGCTGACCCCACCGATGTGCAGGCCGTGACGATGCACGGCGACGACATGGCGTACCTGTCCGACGCCCACGACGGGCGGCTGTACTGCTACTACCGCACCCGCGCCGTGGTGCTGAACACCGGGAAGAACGAGCTGTTCTCCTGCGAGGCGGCGGGCTACGACAACACGACGTCGGGCTTTTCCACAACAGCGCCGGTGCTGGGCGAGCCGCTGACGCCGCTGCGCCGCTACTACGGCGACAGCCGCATCCGTACCGAGCGTGTGCTGCGGGCAAACTATCTGGCGACGATCAACGACCTGCCGAAGTCGGTGGAAAAGACCGCCGACAAGACGATGAAGGTCATCTACACCCTGCGCAGAGGAGGCTGAGGATGCAGCAGACAGGAATTTTTGCGGGCCGCACCGAGGTGCGCTGCCCCTACGCCCGCTGGGGCTGGACCCGCGGCGGGGGCAAGGTCTGGCACGGCGGGCTTGACCTGGCCGGGCTGGACGACGCGACGATCCGAATGCCCTACTATAAAGGCAAGCGCATCACGGGCCGCGTGACCCGGGCGCGTATCGTCACGGACAGGCGCGACAAGACCTGGGAGTGGGGCTATTATGTCTGTGTTCAGCTGGACCGCGGGCAGACGCCCGACGCCGTGAACTTTTTGTATTTTGCCCACTGTGCGTCGCTTCTGGTCAAGGCCGGGCAGCGCGTGGCGAGCGGAGACGCGCTGGCCGTCATGGGCAATACCGGCAATGCGGCGCTGGCCGACCCGCCGTACAGGCACTGCCACCTGGAGGTGCGCGCCGCAGCGGGCGGTGTCGGGCTGGACCCGACGGTGTATGCGGGGTGCGAGAACGCTGTCGGTGTGTACGGCGCGGCGGGACGGATGCAGGTCATCACGGTGGGGCCGGTCACCCAGGGCGATGCGGACGCGGTTTTGGAAGTCTGCCGGGCCCGAGGGCTGGTGGATGCCGGACTGTACAGAAGCGAATGGAGGGATGCTTAATGGAAAAACGAAATCTGTTTGTCAGCGGCAAGGCTGTTGTGGCGGCGGTGTGCGGGGCGTTCACGGCAGCGTTCGGCTGGCTGGGCTGGCTTGTTGTGGCGTGGGCCGCCTGCATGGCGCTGGACTGGGTCAGCGGCAGCGCCGCCGCAGCCAGCAGGGGCGCGTGGTCGAGTGCTGCCGCCCGGGCTGGCATCTGGCACAAGGCCGGGATGGTGGTCGTTGTGCTGGTGTGCGCCCTGACCGACGCCGTGCTGGCGGTGGCCGTTGCCAACCTGCCCGGGCTGGGCCTTGAGGTGAACGGCGTGGTGCTGCCGGTGGTGCTGGTGTGGTACATTTTTACCGAGCTCGGTTCCATTGCCGAGAACGCTGCCGCCATGGGCGCACCCGTGCCTGGGTGGCTGGTAAGGATTTTGGCGCAGGGGAAGGAAGGGGCAGAAAAGTGAGGGGTGCAGCGGGGTGAGGTCACCCCGCCCTACGTACAGCTTTCAAGTGGGATCGTAGGGCGGCCAGCCCTCTGGCCGCCGCGGAGGGGTCAAGACCCCTCCCTACAAAGCAAACCGTAAAAGGGGCGGCAGCGCGAGCCTGCGGGGCTTTGCCCGTGAATGGGCGGCAGCTTTGCCTTCCCCCAAGTGGGGGAAGGTGGCCCCGCAGGGCCGGATGAGGGATGAGCTTGCGAAAAGCAGAGCGCGAACGGGAAATCACCGCAGGGCTGCCCCTCATCCGCCCTCGGGCGGGGCCTCGGGCACCTTCCCCCAAGTGGGAAGGCTGACAACGTGAACCTGCGAGTCAGTAAAAAAGAAGGGGTATCTGTCGCATGAACGGCAGATACCCCTTTTTTATTTTGCTTACAGGTAATTTTTCAGGTCGCTCTTGTTCGTGGCACAGCGCTCGGCGGCCTCGCGGGTGATGCGGCCTGTGCTGACAAGGCGGGCCAGGTCGGCGTTCAGGCTGTGCATACCAAGGGCCGCGCCGGATTGCAGGATGCTCGGGATCTGGTAGCACTTGCCCTCGCGGATCAGGTTTGCGACGGCGTCGGTGCCCACCAGAATCTCCGTGGCGGCACAGCGGCCCTTACCGACGGCCAGCGGCAGCAGCTGCTGGGTGATGACGCCGCGCAGCACGGCGGCCAGCTGGCCGCGGATCTGGTTCTGCGCTCCGGCAGGGCAGACGTCGATGATGCGGTCGATCGTCTGCGCCGCGCCGATGGTGTGCAGCGTGCTCATGACAAGATGTCCGGTCTCGGCAGCCGTGACGGCAGCGGAAATCGTCTCATAGTCGCGCATCTCGCCGACGAGGATGACGTCGGGGTCCTCACGCAGGGCGCTGCGCAGCGCCGAAGCAAAGCTGCGCACATCGGCACCGACCTCGCGCTGGTGGATCAGCGAGCAGCGGCCCTGATAGACGTACTCGATGGGGTCCTCAATCGTGATGATGTGGTCGCTGCGCGTCTTATTGATGTGGTCGATCATGGCGGCCAGCGTGGTGGATTTGCCGCTGCCCGTGGGGCCGGTGACCAGGATCAGGCCGCGCGGCTCGTCGGCCAGCTTTGTCAGAACGGGCGGCATGGCCAGCTCCTCCAAGGTCGGGATAGAGTCGTTCAGCAGGCGCAGTGTGGCCGCGGCCCTGCCCTGCTGGTAAAAGACGTTCACACGGCTGCGGGTACCGTCGGGCGCGACAAGCGCAAAGTCTGCGTCGATGCGCTCCGATGTGATGGCCTCGCGGTGGGCCTCGTCCATCAGGCTCAAAATCAGCGAGCGCGTCTCTGCCGCCGAAAGCTGGACCGGTGCCTCCGCCAGATGCCCGTCGATGCGGAACATCAGCGGCAGCCCCTCGGAGATATGAATATCGCTGGCCTTGTTGTTCCTCGCCAGCGCGGTGAGCTCATGGATCTGCATGGTGTACCTCGTTTTTCAGAAAAGAGGGTGGTGGCGGAAGGCTCTCTCCCCCAGTCGCTTCGCGACAGCCCCCTCGCAGAGGGGGCCAAGTCGCCTTGCCTCCCTCTGCGAGGGAGGTGGCGAGCCTGCGAGCCGGAGGGAGAGAACCCTGCGGTCAGCTGCTGCTTTCCTGTTTACTCCTCATAGAACGTGATCTTCAGCAGCTCCTCGGGGGTGGTTTCGCCCTCGCGGACGAGCTGCAGGGCGGCCTCGCGCAGGCTCGTCATGCCCTGGCTGCGGCGGGCGGCCTCGGTCAGCTGCGCCTGCGTTGCCCCGGCAGAAATCAGTTCGCGCAGCTCACGGTTGATGATGACCAGCTCGTGGATGGCGATACGCCCGCGGTAGCCCGTGCCGTTGCACTGGGTACAGCCCGTGCCGCGGCGCACAAACGGGATGTCAGGCCCTAAATAGGTGCGCTCCTCCGCCGTGACCGGCATCTGCTTGGCGCAGTGTGGGCAGACGCGGCGCATCAGACGCTGAGCCACGAGACACGCGACGGAGTTTGCGACCATGTACCGCTCGACACCCATATCCTCCAAACGGACAATGGACGACAGTGCGTCGTTTGTGTGCAGCGTTGAGAAAACCATGTGGCCCGTGATGGCCGCACGCACCGAGATGGACGCTGTCTCGGCGTCACGCGTCTCGCCGACCATGATGACGTCGGGGTCCTGGCGCAGCAGGGCGCGCAGACCGCTCTCAAACGTCAGGCCGGCAATGTTGTTGACCTGCGTCTGGTTGATGCGGGCCAGGTTGCGCTCCACGGGGTCCTCGATCGTCGAGACGTTGACCTGCCGCTCGGCAATCGTCTGCAGGACCATGTACAGCGTCGTCGTTTTGCCGGAGCCTGTCGGTCCGGTCAGGTAGACGATGCCGTTCGGGCGGTTCAGCAGCGGCAGAAAGCGCTTGTAGGTCTCGTCGTTCATGCCGAAATGGCTGGCATTTTTGATGTAGGTGTTGCTGGACAGAATACGCAGAACGGCCTTCTCGCCAAAGACCGTCGGCAGGATCGAAACACGGACGTTGACGTCGGGGCCGGTCTCGAGGCGTGCGCGGAAATGGCCGTCCTGCGGGATGCGGTGCTCGGCAATGTCAAGGTTCGACATGATTTTGATACGCGCGATCAGCGGCTGGTGCAAAGCACGCTGCAGCGTCACATAGTCAATGATGACGCCGTCGATGCGCATACGGACCTTCGTCTCGCCCTCGAAGGGTTCGATGTGAATATCCGACGCCGTCGTCGTGACGGCACGCTGCACGAGGCTGTTCAGCAGACGGATGATGGGCGCGTCGAGGTCGCCGCCCTCGGCAGTCATGTCGATGGCCAGATCCTCGGTCTGGGCGGTGGCCATGTCGCTGTCGTTGGCGGTGCGGGCCGCCTTGCGGGCGCTGACCTCGGCGTAATAGTAGCGGATGGCGCGGCGCAGCGGCTCCAGCTCGGCCAGCACGATCTCCGGTTCGAGGCCGGTCAGCTGGCGGATGTCCTCAAGGGCGTAGTAGTTCAGCGGGTCGTTGGCGGCAATCGTCAGCGCGCGCGGACTCTGCGCAATCGGCAGCATATCGTACTTCTGCGCAAGCTCCTGCGGGACCTTTTCAACGGCGGTCACATCGACGTTGGTGTGCTCGATGTCGATCATTTTAAGCTGGAGGCGCTGGGCCAGTGCCTCCAGGACCTGACGCTCATTGACGTAGCCAAGCTCCTGCAAAGCCTGGCCGACGCGCAGGTCGCGGTGCTCTTTCTGGTAGGCAAGGGCGGTGTTCAGCTGGTCGGGCGTGATATAGCCGAACTCGATCAGAACGTCGCCGAGGCGGATGTTTTTCACGGCTGTACGCCTCCTTTGTCACAGAGGATCACGTTCAGGGATACATTGAACGCCGTGGCCGTCACGGCGCTTCCGTCGGTGTCGGCGAAGCTGCGGGTATCGATGGAGAAGGATACAAGCTGTACGGACGGGTAGTTCGCGGCCATGTCGTCCAGCATCGAAAGAAAATCACTGTCCTCGCCCGTGCAGCAGAAGCTGATCGCCACGCTGCGGTAATAGCCCGGCTGGTCATAGTCCAAGATGAGGTCGGAGGCTAAGATCTGCTGCAAAATGGCGTTGCCCTGGGCCGTCGTGTCGGCGGTGTCAGCGGTGATGCTGTCGTCGTCACTGTCGTCGTCACCGGCAAAGGCGGACGCGGCTGCGCTGGGGGCAGCGCTCTGTCCGGCGTTCTCACTGGCGGTATAATAGGTAAGGCTCTGTGTCACGGGCTCGCCGATGGTCAGCGAGTCGGGCTGTAAATTGTGGTTCAGCTCCAGGCTTGTCACCAGCGTGTCCAGCTCGTCACTGCTCAGCAGGCTGTAGTAGTTGGCGTTGGCGGTCTGCAGTTCGCCCCAGTTGTTGTTTTTTTCGGCGGCGTAGGTGTCGGCCAGCATGATCGCATCCTGCATGGAGGTCTGGGCGTCCTGCGCCTCGCGCAGATCGGCGTCAGCCTGCTGGTGGTTCTCAATGCCCGGAATCAGCAGGAACCGGACAAAAAGCACAACGAACGCCAGCATCAGAACGACGTACAGCAGAATTTTATCGCGCTTTGTCATTGGTGCAATTTCCATAGCGCCCTCCTTTACTGCTGCGGCGCTGCCAGCACACAGCGCAGATCGATGGAATAGCCGTCGTCATCGGCCTTGTAGCCGGTGTAGCTGACGGTGGAAAACACCCCGCAGTTCTGCAGGGAACGGATGTAGGCCGGAATGTCGATGACCTGGGAGGAGTTCGCGTTAAAGAGCAGCTCGCCCGTCGATGCGTTGTAGTCGGTGAACTGGATCGTGATGCCGGACCCGCCGGCAGCCTCGACGCGGTGCAGCAGACTGCTGGTCACGTCGGGGTAGCTGTTCAGCAGCGCGGTCATCCCGTCGGAATAGTCGGTCAGTGAGCGGAACTGCGCCGCAGACTCGGAATCCTGCGTTGCGGCGCGGTATGGCTCGGTATTGTCGCTGCACCAGTTCAGGATGTCCTCCCGCTGGCTTTTCAGCATCGAGGTGTGCAGCGTCAGCACACCCCAGCCCAGCATGGAGACAGCCACGACAGCAAGGCCGGGCACCAGCGTCCGCAGGCCCTGGCTGCGGGACTCCGATTTGGCCGCACCGGCGGCCTTCTGCCAGCGCAGATAAAAGTTGTTCTGTTTCATAGCCATAATGATAAGCCCCCGGGGCAAGTATTTGCAGGTAAAAATCAGCGTGCGATCAGGTTGCCCGCCGCGTAAAGCACATCGGCCAGCGCGGTGCCGGACGGCAGCCTGACGGTGGGTGAATCCGGGAAGCGGGCCACCTGCAGGCCCAGCGCCTCACAGCCCGGGCGGCAGACCGCAAGGTCGTCCGCCGTGGAGCCGGCAAAGCAGACCGTCTCAATGCGGTGCTCGCTCTTGCTGGTCGTGTGGAACTGGATCAGGCCCGAGAGCTTCTGCGCGATCTCGGTGCCGGACTCCGCCGAGCCGCGCGGGTTGAACAGGCGGCTGCGGGTCGAGTAGGTGTACTGCCCCTGCACAAACAGGCAGGCAGAGATCGTGTCATCGTCAAATTGCAGCAGCACGAAGGTTTTTTGCTGCAAATCGGGGATCGTGCGCACGGCCTTGATCGGCGCGGCCAGCCCTAAGTCGATGCTGTACAGCTTGAAGCCGACGGCCTTGGCCAGCGCGTCGTACCCGGCAATGACGCTCTGCTCCACGCGGGTGGCCAGCACGGTATCCACGCGGGTCTTGGCATCGCGGGAGAGCAGCATGTAGTCGTCCAGCGGAGCCTTGACCTCGGCACCGCCGCTGGCAAGCTCATGGGAGAGCACAGCCATCCGCTTTTTCTCGCTCATGGCGGGCAGCGTCAGGATGCGGTGCATGAACTGGCTGCCGCCTGCAATCAGCGCAACGCGGTTCATCGGCAGCTTGTTGGCGGTGAAAAACTCTTTGAGCGCGGCGGTCAGGTCCGCCTCGTTTGTGATGACGCCGTTGATCAGGCAGCCCTCGGGCAGCTCGGTCTGGGCGGCGGCGACAACGCGCGCCCCGCTGCCCGTGGGCGTGCCGACGGCGGCATACACCGTGCGGCTGCACAGATATAAAGAGGTAAGAAGTGCCATGGTGGGCCTCCCGGAATAGATTTTAAATCGCGCCGCTCGACGCGCCGATGGTGCCGTAGGACTGGTAGATGGGCACGATGACCGCGGCCACGACGCCGCCGACCACGAGACCCATGATGACAATCATGACGGGCTCCAGCAGCGTGACAAGGCGCTTGGTCGCCATCTCGGCCTCATAGTCGAGCGTCTCGCTGATGGTCGCCAGCAGGCTGTCCAGCTTGCCGGTCTCCTCGCCGACAGCGACGGAGGAGGAGAGCTTCACTTCAAAACCGTCGATGCCCGCAATCGCCTCCGACAGGCTGTGGCCTGCGCGGATGCTGTCCAGCGCGTCACCGAACTGGCTCTCGATCCAGCGGTTGCCGATGGCGTCGCGTGCCGCGGCCAGTGTCGTGATGATGGGCACGCCGCTGCCGTACAGGTTGGACAGCGTGCTGGCAAAGCGCGCCGTGCAGATCTTGCGGTTCAGCACGCCGACCACCGGCGCGTGCAGGATGAAGCGGTCCCACTGGCGGCGGACCTTCGGCTGCGCCAGCAGGAGCTTGCCGCCAAAGACGATGAGCGCCGCCACGACGAGCAGCACCGGCCAGTTGGCACCGACAAAGTCGCTGACGTCAAACAGCAGCTGGGTCAGGAACGGCAGGGTCTCCATTTGGTCAAACATCGGTTTGAACTGCGGCAGAACAAAGGTCATCAAAATCGCAATAACGCCGACGATCAGCACGGACAGGATAATGGGGTACATCATGCTGTTGCCGACCTGCTGGTTCATCTTGTGCTCGCGCTCATAGTAGGTCGCCATGCGGGCGCAGGCGTGGTCGATGCTGCCGGTGCCCTCGGCGCTGCGGATCATGGCCAGCAGCGGGGTGGGGAACGCGGGTGCGCAGGACTCCATCGCATCGGACAGCGGCACGCCCTTGCGCAGCTCGCTCAGGATGGCCTCGTACAGGGCCTTCTGTCGGGCGTCGATGGTGCGCTCGTCCGCCATGATGCGGAACGCACGCACCAGCGGCACACCGGCGGTCAGCAGGGTGCCCAGGTTGCGGCAGAAATCCGCCAGCACGGCGGTTTTCAGCGGGCGGAACGTCGCGAGGGCCTTCTGGGCCTCCTGCGCGTCGGTCATGTACAGGCCGTCATTGCGCAGCTTGGCGTAGAGCGCCTCCTCGCTGGGGGCCTCAAGCAGTCCGCGGACGGTCTTGCCCTTCTCATTGGTGGCAGTATAACGAAAACGTGGCATGAGGGAGATTCCTCCGAAAGAAATAGATGAAAGGCTGATTCCCTTGGCCCCCTCTGCGAGGGGGCTCCGCCCGCAGGCGGTGGGGGAGAGAACCTTGCGATAATCCGACATATTTCGGGCTATGGAAAGGTTCTCTCCCTCCGGCCCTGCGGGGCCACCTCCCTCGCAGAGGGAGGCAAGGAGCATCACAAAAACGCGCAGTACCATTTCAAAACGGGCCCGCCAAACAGCATCGCGATCACGATGCCCGCACACAGAAACGGGCCGAAGGCGAAGTGGTCCTTCTTCCCTGCCTTTTTGGCGGCCAGCAGGTATATGCCGTACATACCGCCAAAAACAATGCCGAAAAACATCGCCAGCAGCGTATTCTGCCAGCCCAGGAACAGCCCGGCGGCTGCCATCAGCTTGATGTCGCCGCCGCCGAACGCGCCGTCGATGACAAGGCAGAGCAGAAACATCGGCACACTGACGCAGAGCGCACCGATGATGTGCGGCAGCCAGTCGGCAGGGGAGAGCAGCACGCTCACCGCGCCGCAGACCGCCAGCGCCAGATTCAGCCGGTCCGGGATGGTCTGCGTCTCGGCATCAATGAGCGAAACGCTCAGCAAGATCCCGCAGACCGCCAGCGCCAGCAGCGCGGCCCAGCTCATGCCGAACAGACCGCCCGGCAGGGCGTAGGCAGCGCCGTACCGCCAAGTGCAGCCCAGCGCCAGCACGCCGCCCAGAAGCTCCACCAGCAGGTACCGCGCCGGAATGTGCGCACCGCAGTGGCGGCACCGCCCGCGCAAGAATAACCAGCTGAACACAGGCACTAAGTCCGGTGCACCCAGCGTGTGGCCGCACTGCGGGCATACGCTGCGGCCCTTCAGCGGGTCCATGCCCCGCGGCAGCCGCCACGCGACGACGTTCATAAAGCTGAACAGCGCCGCGCCCAGCAGAAAACGAATGAGTCCCAACAGAAGCTCAAGCAGCAGCATGGCCCACCCCCGCGCCGTATTGCAGCCGGTTCTCCGCGCGGAAAACGCGGTAACCGCCGTCGGCATCATAGATGGCGTACATGCCGTTCTCCTGATACAGGAGCCGCTGCACGGTGTAGCCGTTCGGGTCGATCTGCAAAAGCGTCACTGTGCCGGGCAGTGAGCCCAGCGTGCGGATTTCCTCGGCAATGCCGTCCGCAAAGCCGTCCGCGCTTGTCTGGTCGGCGAACGTCTGCCCGGCGGAGTAGCACTGGGCTGACACGGCACTGGCCGCCAGCCGCGCAGCCTTGACCTGAGCCAGGGCCTCCCGCGCACGGGCCTGATAGCGCAGCTCCGCCGCGCCGGTCACAATAGTATACAGGACAGCGCCCAGCGCCAGCAGTACGGCGAGCTTTTCCGCAAACGCAGCTTTGGCCCAGCGTTCCCCGGTATGGCGCAGCCATGCGCCCAGTCGTGCTGCCAGCATTGTTACACATCCTCTACCATATAATAACACGCTATTTAGTATAGCGTGCCGGGCCTGTATTTGCAAGAAATTTCACGAAAAAAACTCTGTTTTTTTGTTCAAAGCTAACGGAAATTATGGCGAAATCGTGCACAACTTGCCGCTGACCCACTATATTTGGTGTAAATTTGCTGAAATCTTGCGGAATTTGTTGCGAAAACGTCACATTCCGAGTATAATGCCAATATATATAATGTGATATTGTGTCTAATTGTAACCTTTCACCGGAGAAACGACGGGAGCATCTATGGTGCAGTACAATAAAAATATAAAAAACAAAAAGAAAGGCTTTACGCTGGTGGAGCTGATGGTCGTTCTGGCTATCACAGCCATTCTGGCGGTGCTGGTCGGCGGCGGGCTGATCGCCTACACGCGGCTGGCCCGGTTTGAAAAGAACGAGGCCAACGCCCGCACGCTGTTCCAGACGGCGCAGATCTCCCTGACCCGGATGGAGACGGCGGGGGAGCTGGATGCGTTCCGCCGGCAGGTCATAGAGGAGGGCGACACGGGCGACCACTTCCAGAACGACGTCACCGTGACCGACGCGGACGGCAAAACCCTTGTGAGCCGCACCAAGACCGAACTGAACCAGAACGTGGCCGCGCTCTACTATGACCGCACGGGCGCTGCCGCGGGCAACCATAACGCGCTGGTGGAGCGGCTGCTGGGCGATTACATCTACGACGCCTCGCTGCTGAATGCCTCGATCTGTGTCGAGATCGACATGCAGAGCGGGCAGGTCTATTCGGTCTTTTACGATACCAAATCCGATAAGCTCCGCTTCAATCAGGACGGTGCTACGAATATTTATGACCGCAGCTATGACCACCGCCGCAATGACACCCTTGTCGGCTACTACTCTGCCGAGGACCGCGTCAACGTTGTGCAGCTGGTGCAGACGAAGCTGAAGGTCAAGAATCCCCGCCTGACGAACGGCGAGACGCTGACCCTGAGCTGGAGCGGTAACTCCAGCCTCGGCGATCTGGACACCTCCTACACGGCCACGGCCTACGCCGCCGGGGAAACCGGCGGCAATCGGAAGCCGCTGTTTACCATCACGATCAAGCGCGACACCGCGGGTGCGGCGGATGATAACAAGCAGGTCATCACCAAGATGCCTGTCACGATTTATACGTATGATAATGCGGGCCAACGGACGGAAACCAAGAAAGAACTCTACTTCCCGTTAAGCTACAACAAGGGCAGCTTTGTGCTGACGCTGGACGCCATGGCGGACGCGGCGCTGCTGCGTGCGTGTGAGAACGACGAGGTTGCCGCCACGAGCCTGTACAGCATCACCCGCCTGCTGAACGACCCGAAGGACATCTACATTGCCATGCGCGCCGAGCCGCGGGAAAACTACAGCGATACCTACACAGCCAGCAAAGAGGAAACGACGAACGAGGAAAACACCCTGCTGGCCAAGGGCGGCACGGCGGTCACGGCTGACCTGAAATATTTCCGCCATCTGTACAACCTGCGCTGGTCTGCCGACTGGGACATCACCAACAAGGGCATCTACACGCTGACCCCCCAGGCCAGCAACAGCACCGGCCTGAACTGGACGGGCGGCGGCGTCACGGTCTACTGCGCCGCGGGCGCATGGCCTCCTGTGGCCAAGGTGCCGTCCCTCAATGACCCTGTCGCATGGCCGACGATCCCGGAGCTGGGTGAAAAAATCGAACTTACGAGCAAAACAACGGTCCTTGCAACCAAGACGACCCGTGTGCCCATCCTCAATCTGCAATTGAGCAGCAAGTCCGTTGCAAAAACCGGCAGGGCAGGGAAGGACGAGCTGGCCGACCACTATGTCGGCCTTATCGGCGAGAACAAGGGCAAAATTTCTTACATCACACTGCGCGACCCGGACATTCAGGTCAACGTCAAGACCGAGACTGTCGACGCCGGTACGCTGCCGAAGGCAGACCAGCTCAAGCTGACCGCGACCAAATTCGTCACGGCGCTGGCGAAGGACGACGAGAACTGGCGCGATGTGCGTGCCGTCGGCGCACTCTGCGGCGTCAACACCGGCACGCTGGAAAACTGCGCCCTGACCCGCGGCACGAACTCCTCGACGAGTGCGCTGGTGGCCGCGGCGCTGGCGTTTGACAACACTACCACCGCAACGCAGCGCATAGAGCAGACGCCGGACGCTGGCAGCAACAGCTATACCTATTATACAGACGAGCCGCGCGGCATTGGCGGTCTCGTCGGCGTTGCCATACCCAAAGCCGAGTCCGTCATGCAGGACCTGACCGTTGCGTCGGACGTGACGGTGGCGGGTCTGCTTGTGGACAGGGACACGCAATCCGTTGCAAACACAGCGGCAGACCAGCAGGCCGAGAAGGCCCGCTACGCTGCCGCGGCGGCTGAGCCGAATGACGAGAACTCCCTCTGGCGCAGCGTCGGCGTGGGCGGCGTGTTCGGCACGGTGGACGCCGCGAAGATGCAGACGACGGACAAGACGAACATCGTCAACAACGGCTTTGTGACCGGCAACGGCTTTACGGGCGGCATCGTCGGCAACCTGTTTACGTCAGGCGCAAATACCGGCACGCCGAGCCTGACGGGCCTGAGGAACAACGGCACGGTCAGCGCGGGCGCCAACTATAAAGGCGATACCGCGGGCGATGCGCGCAGCCTGGTGCTGGGGCAGTTCTTCGGCGGCATTGCGGGCTACGGCAGGGGCGTGACCCTGCAAGGCTGCGAAAGCGTGACCCGCAGCGACCTGACCGAGACCCAGCTCAAGGAGCAGGTCAAGGCGGGCTTCGACGAAACCGGCACATTGACCGACGCCAGCCCCCTCAAGGGTGATTTCGTCGGCGGCCTTGTCGGCTACGGCAAGGATATTGTGCTGGAGGACTGCAAGACCGGCAAGGGCTACGTGCTCGGCAGCCGATTTGTGGGCGGTCTGGCCGGTGGCTTTACCGGCAGCGGCGTAAAACAGAACGATACGAACAGCAGTGACGTCTTTGGCAGCCGCTACGTCGGCGGCATCGTGTCGGTCAACGGCAGCAACAGCAAAATCAGCGGCATGACCAATACGGGTCTGGTCGCGGCCTTTGGAAAGAACGCGGCCTACGTCGGCGGCATCGTCGGCGTCAATGATGCCGACTGGGGCGGCAGTCAAGACCCGAAAGCCACAGCCACCGTGCAGAACTGCGCCAACCGTATGTCCGGCGACAACGCCACCGACACCCGCCGCATCAACCTGTTAAAGGAGCTGAGCGGCTGCGCCGACTACGTCGGCGGCATCGCGGGCTGCAACGGCAAAAAAGGCGTTGTGACGTGGGATAAGAACGGCACCCCGACGCTGGGTGCCATCCTGTACGGCAACAACTACGTGGGCGGCGTGGCCGGTTATAACGATGAAAATGCGACGATCTCCAACTCCTCCGGTCAGAACCTGACCATCAGCGGCCAGATCGTGGCGGCGGGCAAGGCTGTCGGCGGCATGATCGGCCTGAACTGCGCCTCCATGCTGCCCTCCGCCACTGTGGCGGTCAGCCGCGTGGCAGGTCAGCAGCTTGTCGGCGGCGTCATCGGCGCCAACCTGCCGGTGGGCGGCTTCACCGTGAAGGGCGGCGCGTTTAACACAGATGTGGCCTCGGGTCGCGTCGAGGCCGACGCCGTCGCGGGCGGCATCATCGGCTACAACCGTCTGCTGGCGGTCAAGCGCGCGGGCGTCACGCTGGCGGCGCTGCTGCCGAAGATTGACAAGAGCACCGGCGTGCTGACCGACAGCACCGACGCGGAAACGAAAACGGATACCCCAATCATCCTGACCGGTTTCTGGAACAAGCTCAACCTGCAGGCTGACATCTACGTCGGCGGCATCGTCGGCGCAAACGACGCTAAAACGAAGCTGACGATTCAAAAGGCAACCAACGGCGCAAAGCAGAACGCCCTGTCCGTCGGCGGCCTGAACCCGTCCAACGGCGCGTTTAAAGGCGGCGTTTTGTTGAGCGAACTGGCCGGTGACCGCTATGACTTTGGCCCCGTGCACGGCGCACTGGCGGGCGGTATCATCGGCTATGCCACACCCAACACAACGCTGGAAAACTGCACAAACTACGGCACAGTGGCTCACAAGTGCGCCGCGGGCGGCTTTGCGGGCTGGAACGAGGGCACGATCACCGGCGGCAACATGGCGGCGTCCCTCGGCAACCGTGAAGCCGGGTATACCTATCTGGGCGGCGTTGCGGGCGTCAACGGCGGTCTTATTCAGTCTGCCTACCCGGCTAAAGACTGCGCCGTGCGCGGCGACAGCTGTGTCGGCGGCATTGCGGGCGTCAACCTGGGCGGTGACGCTGCGGCAAGCACCCGCAAGGGCCTCATCATCTGCACGGGGAACAACAACAGCACTGGCACGGTAGAGGCCAACCAGTACGCGGGCGGCGTGGCCGGTGCCAACGTCGGCAATATCTCGCTGTCCGGCAAGCTGCAAAGCAGTGTCACCGCCACCGGCTATGCGGGCGGCGTGGCCGGTATCAATACGAAGAACGGCATATATACAGGCCGCATTTGCGGCGCTGAAAACGCCAACGGCGCGGTCAGTGGCAGCGTCACTGCCGCCAACTACGCGGGCGGCGTGGCCGGTACGAACCGTGCCGAAATCACCCGTGTGGAGAACTACGCCTCGGTGCGCGCCAGCACAAAATATGCGGGCGGTATTGCGGGCGAGAACTACGAGGGCGGCAAAATCAGCGCCTGCGTCCATGCCCAGAATCAGGTCTACGCCACCAACGGCGAGGCGGGCGGCATCGCGGGCAATAATAATAAAGACGCGCTGATTGAGAATGTGCAGGTCAGCGCCGCCGTCACCGCGGCCAACGGCACGGCGGGCGGCGTCACGGCCACGAACTTCGGCACCATCGGTCAGGAGACCGGACTGGAAAGCAGCAGCAGCGTAAGCGGCTGCACGATCACCGGCACGTCGGAGAGCATCGGCGCTGTTGCGGCGTACAACAGCGCGGACGCGACCATCCGCAACGTGAAGCTGGCGGCAAACGCCAACGTGCAGTTCAGCACCCCGGCGGTCACCATCGGCGGCCTTGCGGGCATGAACGCGGGCACCGTCACCGGCTGTCAGGTCGAAAACGGTGCGCTGGCGCTGAACAACGGTCTGCGCGCGGGCACCAACACCGTCACGCTGGGCGGCGCGGTGGGCCGCACCACGGCGGACGGCACGGTCAGCAGCACCGACGTTCGGCTGGACCTTACACAAAATCTTGATAAATATACAAATTTGGGCGGCGTCGCAGGCAAGAACGACGGTACCCTGAAGCAGTGTACCTATTCCGGCACGATGGGCGGCGAGGCAGGCGAGGACGGCCTTGTCTCCGTCGGTGCACGCAGCACCGGCAGCACGGTGGGCGGCATTGCCGGTCTGAACAACAGCACAATCACCGGCTGTGAGGTCAAATACATCAAACTGCAGGTCAGCGGTATCAGCAACATCACCACGACCCAGACCGCAGACGAAAAGCTCGCCAGTGCCAGCCATGTGGGCGGCATTGCGGGCCGCAACAATGTCGAAATCGCCAACAGCTATGTCGCCACCGAGCGCAGCAACGGCGGCGCGGGCAGCATCATCACGGCGCGTTACGGCTTTGTGGGCGGCGTTGCGGGCTCCAACAACGGCACTATCACGGGCAGCGGCAGCAAAACTGTGCAGACCGATTTGATGCCCGAGTTGAAAAAGTGGATCGCTGACGGAGACACCAATGCAATTGTCGCTGCGCTGCGCGGCAACCCGGTAAATGGGACGGGCGCTACAGTTAGCTATGTGTCCAACTTTGTGGATCTCAAGGGCGTTGACACTGTGACGAATAAGGGCTACACGAACGTTTACAGCGACACGGGTCTGGCCGCTAACGATCTGCTTGTCGGCTTGCGCGGCAGCAATAAGGATATGAACAACCTTGCCAGCGGTCACTTGGGCGGAATTACCGGATTCAACGGCCTGAACGGCAGCATCAGCAGCACGGCCAGCGGTAAGTGGTTCGTCTATGCGGATAACGCAGCCCGCGATGATACCACCGTTGGCGGCATCGTAGGACAGAACGAATCCAATGTGACCGGCACAAGTGCGCTGGATACTGTGGTAAACTGCGCTGCCGTGCGTCGATTCAGCCGCCGGACGTTCTGGAAAACGGGCAATAACGCGACCCAAAGGGGTGATATTTCCCAAAGCGATGCCAATGACCGCGATGATGTTAATTACTATGATTCCACAAACCGCTTCAATGTGCAGGTTGGCGGCATCATCTGCAACCAGAACAACCGCATTGGTGACCGGTGGACGCTGACAAACTGTATTAACTTCGGCTCTGTCTATAACAGTCGTTCCGGCAATGCGGGCGGCGTCATTTCGCTTTGGACGAACTACGGCGGCACGCTTCAAAACTGCTACAACTTCGGCGACCTGAAGACGAACTTCAACGACGGCGGCAGTGACTGCGGTACAATGGGCGGTATTGTGGCTTACTATGATGCGCCTGTCTCCAACACGTCGGTCAACGTCCTGTCCTGTCAGAACCATGGCTCGATGAAGTCGTCTATTGATGGCTGGAGCAGCGCAAACGACATCGGCGGCATCTTTGGCAAAGTGCAGATGAAGAACGCCACCGACATTATGACAATCGATCTGTATGACTGTGTCAACGGCAGCACTGTAAGCATTCAAGCCAGATCGATGGCTGTCGGCATTTTTGCTTACTTGGGCCCGTGGGATGGCGTGGACAATCCGAATGTCAGCAGCGTAAAAAAAGGTAACGGCTACAATGGGAATGCCCAGTTTAAAACCATCCCGTATGTTACCATCAATATTGACCGGTGCCGCAACTTTACCACCAATATGACGACCCAAACCGAAAAACGCGATAATGACAGCACTAATAATGGTAAATATTACTGGATTGCCGGTATTGTCGGCAGCCGGTCCATGGGCGGCTACAGTGTAGCCCCCACAACAATCACAAACTGCTTCTCTGTCGTTAAGGACGATTGGCACCCTGTTGCCTATGACAAGCGTTCGTCCACAGAATTGACAATGAAAGACGGTACGGTTGTTTATGGCGAACACATCGAGGGTCATAACAACTACTATATCGATTCCGGCGCGGCCTTTGCCAATAGCTACAAGAAAATACAAGGTCAATCCCAAACCGCTACGGGCGTAATCGACAGAACCCTGAGGCGCATCACAACCGGCTTGTCCACAAGCATCAACTGGGGCACGCAGAACAGTAACTTTACCGAGCGGCAGGAAAACACCAAGTCCGGCAGCCGCAGACTCTTCATCGGTAAGGATACAGGTGGTGGAACGGACGATGCCTATTTTGCTATGCTGCCCACAAGCATCGACGGCAAACAAATCAGCTACGACATTACAAAACTAACAGGCAGCACGGGCTATATTGGTGTCAAGACCGGGCAGTCTTTTGGTGAAAAATCGACGCGGCGTTATATCTACGATGCCAACGGCGATGAGCGCGGGCAGCTGCTACTGGTCTACGGTGAAAACGCACAGACGACCAAGGACAACCGCAAGGGCGAACCGGACAATGAGGACATCACGGACGAGGTTATCCAGAACTACTATAAGTACGTGCTGGACAGCACCAAGCCCGCCAAGCCGGGAGAAATCCACGTCAAGGCCAGCCAGGTGCAGGACGCGGACAACAATGTCTATGGCCGTTATGAAGTGACGTGGGACGAGCCGAACGACACGACAGCCAGCCCCGCCGCTTACTACCGTGTTGAAATTCTGCCCTGCAACGATGCGGGTACTGTCGCACCGGATGCAGATCCCTATCTCAAAGCGGACGTCTACCAGCGCAGCTATACCTTTGTGGCAGATAAAGCGTGGACGGGTTACTTCGTCGTGCGTGTAACGCCCTACAACACCAACAACGACCCGAATCAGCCTGATAACCCCAACACCAGCGGCGTGCAGACCTTTATGCACGCCCTGCCGAAACCGGAACTGGAAGTCCGCCTTGTAAAGCGCTCGGAATTTAACTGGAACGAATGCACGAAGGTCGATGGTAACGAAGAATTTAAATATGAGCAAATTCTTGTGTTGAAAAACTATGAGGACTACCCCAAGGATGAAAACTGGACAGTAACCGTAACAAGAAACGGTGTAACGAACCCTTATACGTTCAGCAGGCAGAATGGGAAGAAGTATATCCGCATAGCGTGGAGTATTGGGGTGACCAAGACCTTTACAGCGCTGGCAACTCCGGCAGCGGGCAGCACCAGCTATTTACGCTCGGCGGAGTACAAGGTCGAAACCTACGTCCCATCCCAATGGCGTGATGTTAACAAAGAAGATGCCAAGAAGAATGAAGACGGTCTGCCTGCGGGCACGCTGACCAAAGCAGAAAACGCGACAGAGTACGTGACCTGCACCGGCCAATCGGCGGAAAACTTTACCGCAACGGTGACTTTCGGTTTCACGCCAACGTCGGCAGACCCGACCCACGGCAACCCGACCTACCGCGTCATGCTGCTGGCAAAATATCTGGGCAATGACACGGTCAACGGGCGGTCCCTGAACGGCCAGTACATCACGCTGGCCGCGCGGGAGGGCATCGTCACCGAGACACCCGTCACCTTCAACCTGAACAGTCTGCCGTCGGATGCTATGACGAACTACACCGACTTCCTCGTTGTCGCGGTGCCCGTCACCAGCGGCAAGGGCGATATGAAGTATCGCTGGGATGCCACGGCGGACGAAGTGTCCGCAGCCATCGCCAGCCATGCGAACGAGACAAACGACACCGACAAAGAAATCTGGTGGAGGAACGGCTATGAGATCGTCCGCACGGGCGAGCACAGCTATACCTATGCCCATCTGACGCCGCTCTGCTTCTCCGACGTGAACCGCACCGATGACCCGGAATGGGCTGAACAGGCCACGCAGACGACCCCGCAGATCATCTTCAAGCAGCTGAACCTGAATGTCCTGAAAGCCCCGACGCTGGACAAAAACACCGAAGGAAAAGTTGACGAGAAAACCAACGAGTTGACCTATACGTTCAACTGGACGCAAGAGAACATAGGTACGGAAACGCCGACCTACAGCATCAAGCTCTACGGCCTGTTGACGGACGCGAACGGCAATGTGACCGGTCAGGAGCAAATTGCGCTGAAGGACACCCTGACGCCGACACAAAATGGCAACAGCTTTACCCTGCCTGTCAACGTGGATACCATGCTGGCCAACGGCAGCGACAGCTGGCGCTATGACAAGGTCCGGCTCGAGGTCACCCGCGTGGCGGCAGCCGGTACCGATGAAATCGGCGCGTCCGCTGTGGCGGATTACAGCGTTAAGCAGCGCCTGCCCGGCATCAGCGCGCCGAGCTCCATCACCCGCGTCAACGGCGAGACCGACAACGCGGATGCCCTGCTCTACACGGTCAGCTGGTCGCCGTCCGACGACGCACGCATTGACCACTATGACCTGTGCGTCGTCGATGCCGATGACAAAACTGTGCTGACGCTGCCCACCACGGACAACGTCGGCAGCCTGACGCTGGATCTGGAGCAGTATCAGGACGCCGAGATGCGCTTCCGCGTCATTGCCCGCCGCAAGGCTGATAACAATACCTGCTTTGACGGCCCGGACGGCGCGTTGAGCCAGTCCGAGACCATCGTCCGCCGCGCCGCTGCACCCACGGTTACGGCCAGCAGCTTTGCGACCGCCAGCCCGAATCAGGAGACGTTCCTGAACGACCTCAAGCTCAACATGACGCTGGAGAAAGCCGCACAGGGCAATGTCTACTTTACCGGCTATATCTTCAGCAACGAGAACAATTACAATACAATTGCCGATTTGGCCAGGACATGGCAGAATACCCCCACCGGACAGGCCAAGTACACGGCCCAGCAGAAGTTGACCCAAGCACTGGACGAGATGCTGGACAGCGGCGACGCCGAGCTGGTCATCCCGAAGGACAGCCGCACGGTGGGCGGGAGCGCCAGCGTCAACGACAAAACCGCCAGCTATACCTTTGTGCCCGACGGCAACGGCTTTACGCTGACGCCCGACCATGCAAAACAATACCTGCTGCCCGCGGTGCGCGTTATGCCCACCGACGGCACGACAGCGTCGAACTGGTTCTACATCCTGCAGCAGGATACCGCAGCGGCACAGCTGCCGGCCATCACGCTGGACGCCCCCGTGGACACCGACGAACCGGAACGCGCACTTGGCAATGCCGTTTACACGCAGGAGGTCAACCTGTACAGCGACCCCGAGTTTAAGAGCAATCGCGGTACGGCCCCGCTGGAGCTGCGCCGCTTTACGGTGGAGTGGACCGCGGTGAACAAGTACACCCAGGCCGACGGCACGGTGCGCAACCTGACCGACAGCTATACCTTTACCGTCACGCCGCTGGTCAAGGACAAAAAGCCCTACATCATTGCGGTGACGACCTACGACAAGGACGAGAAGGACGAAGACGGTATTGTCACGCATAAGCGCGGGGAAATCAAAACCGTTACCAAGACCTATGACGGCAAAACGACGGAGATTGCGAAGCAGACCGACGATGTGGACAAGGAGACCGGCAAGACCCGCATCTGGTACGACCTGAGCGTTGAGCCTGTGACCGACGAGAACGGCAACGTGACATGGAAATCGCAACCCTATAACGTCACCGGCACGGTGGAAAAGGACGGCGGTACGCTGTACTACAAGGCACAGACGGTTCCCATGCTGGAGCTGGTGCAGGAGGACGGTGCCGAGCCTGTTTACCGCATCACCCTGCCCGAGCTGCAGGAAAAGGTGCAGGACGACTCGCTCGAGCTGCAAAAGTTCACCGCAAGTGTGACGCTGCAGACGCTGGCGCACTCGGATAACAAGGGTAAGACCGTCGAATCCGGCAGGGTCAAGGTCACCGTCAACGGGACGAACACCGCCGATGCGGCGGAGGATGCCCAGAGTATGGACTTCGCGGAGAGCGTCGCGCCCGTCGAGACTGCAGAAAGCACGGCGGCGGAAAGCGCCCCCGCAAGCGTGCCCCCGGTCCTGATGCGGGCCCGTGCGGCACTGCCCGTGACAACCCCGGAGACCGCCGCTGCCCCGGATGAGACGGACGCGGCGGAAACCGCGCCCCCGGAACAGACGGAAACAAGCGACGCATCATAATTTTATTTCAGGAAAGAAGGTGGCATTATGCACCGCAGGGCACGCAGCATTCTGCGCGGGGAGCAGGGGCTTTCGATGATACTGGTCCTCTGCATCGGCGCGCTGTTTGTGGCGCTGTCGGCAGCGCTGGTCTATGCGGCCTCCGTGCTGACGGCCAATGCCAACCGCCAGCTGCTGGAACAGGAAGCCTACCAGCTGGCAACCAGCTTTTCCGACGTGCTGGAAGGGGAGCTGAACAATAAGGACAGCGACTTTGCCAAGTTCGTCAATGAGCAGTTCATGTTCTCCCAAAGCTACGGCAAGGACATCTATGACTTGGAATCCCAGCCCAAGGAGTTCGCCTGGAAACCGAACGGCAGCCAGCCTGATGGCGGGGCCGAGGCCATCACGGTAACACTGCGCCGCCGCCCGGGAGACGGTGCCGACAAGCTGAACCAGACGGCGAACAGTACCAATGCCACAGACCTGCGCAACCTGCTCGACACACTGGAGGGCGAAAACCGCAAGGGCATGGAGATCGTCGATTTACAGCTGGACATTACGGTGACAGTCACGAAAAACGGCGAGAGTTTTGCCTTCACGCGGACCTACGACCGCACGGTAAAGTACAGCAGCAGCGACAAGTCAACAAGCAAGGTGTACTACACGGTAAATGGCGGAACAACGGAGTATTACCGTAAGGGTGACCTGACATTTGTTGCCGCCGGTAAAGATGAATTGGAAATCAAAGACGATAATATCAAAAACAACCGTCTGACGTTCCACTGCGACACCAGCCAGCAGCCCGATTCCATCACCTACACCCGCGGTGCCAAACAGAGCACCGGCACAACACAGGAGTGACCCGCTATGAAACATACTTTACAAAGTCAGCGCGGCGAGACCATTGTGGAAGTGCTTGTGTCGTTCCTGCTGCTGATGATTTTTACGTCGATGTTCGTCGTTTCGCTGCGGTACGCCCGCGCCATGTCCCTAAAGGCCGAGTCGCTGCGGGAGACAGCCTATGCCTTCTGCGCCGGGCTGTACCCGGCCAATAACGCGGCCCCCAGCTGGGTGAATGAGCGGGAAGGGCTGGAGTTCTCCTTTGGCGATTACGGTGAATTTACGGTGAAAGGCGTCGAGCTGGACAGCGTGGAGACAAGAGCAGAAGTTACGGAAAACGGCCAAAAAACGACGGAACAGCACAAGTTTTACCGCTACAGCAAGAGCACGGCAGAAGGGACGACCAACCCATGAAGCAGCGTTTGAAAAACCAGAACGGCACAACGCTGGTGGAGCTGATCGTCTGCATGGTGCTGCTGTCGCTCTTTACGCTGGCGGCGGTCACGCTGATACAGCCCAGCGCACAGGCGTACATGGACATCCAGCAGCAGACGCGCGCGCAAAATCTGGCCGACGCGCTCATTGAGACGATCCGCGGCGAGGTGCTCGAGGCGAACGGCTATATCCGCTTCACCGACGGCGCAACGGAATCTGACAATCTGGATAAGGTTTTTGCGTCCAAGGGTAACGACTACAGCAAGGGCACGGCATTGGAATTCAGCGTCTACCCCAACCACATTGAGCTGATCGACAAGGACTGTGTGCCGCCGCTGACAAAGACAGACGGCACAGCGCTGCTGACAGCGGAACAGGCCAATGCGCTGAACGGCTACCTGCACATGCGGTTTTACCGCGATGAACTGAATGGCGCCGGGCACTACGGCAACCCGCAGCACACAAAAAAGGACAAGGCCGAGGACGGTACTGAGACGGTCAAACTGCCCTACGTTGCCTACGGCTACACAACGGCCTATCCCCGGGATGCCTATATGGGGCTGTTCATCAGCGAACTGCATTTCTACGCCCGCAGCTGGACGCAGGACGGCGACGAAACCAAGACCCCGCGCATTACGGCTATGACGGTGGTGCTGACTGTGGCCAAGCGGGACGCCGACAACCAGATCGTGCCGCTGTGCACCCAAAAAGCCATTGTGCAGTTGCCCGGTGAGCCGGTCATCCTGTATGAACCCGGCGCCTGGGACGGCAAGGCATCGTCGGAGTCGTGAGCGGTGCCCTCCGGGTTGATTTTTGAAAAGTTTATTACAATCCCGGCGGATGTACTGGACAAATTCAAATGGACTCGTTATACTTTAAAACATGAATACCTGTGTGCCGGACAAAAATGCAGGAACGTCATGGACATCAGAGCAGAGAGGATGACTAGGATGGCAACAATTGAAATCAAAATGCTGGGCGGCTTTGAGATCCGTGTGAACGGCAAGCCCGTGCTGGCACAGCTGGCGCAGTCCCGCAAGGCAACGGCGCTGGTGCAGTATCTCGTTTTGCGGCGCGGGGAGCGCGTCTCCCACAAGGTACTGACCGATACCCTGTGGGCAGGGGAGCGGTCCACCAACCCGGACATGGCCCTGCGCGCCATCTTGCATCGCTTCCGCCTTATGATCGACGCGGAGGGTCTGGATGAGATGAAGGGCTGCATCGTGACCAGCCGCGGCTACTACCAGTGGAACCCCCATCTGGACTGCAGCGTGGATGTGTTTGAGGTCAATGACCTCTCGGAGCTGGCCCGCAAGGAGAGCGACGCCGAGAAGCGCAGCCACATTTATGAACAGATCGTCAACCTGTATGACGGGCGGCTGCTGCCGCAGTCTGCGTCCGAGCCGTGGGTCGAAAGCGTCAGCGTGCGTCTGCACGGGCAGTACCGCACAGCCATTTTAAACCTGCTGGAGCTCTGCAAAAAATGGGGCGAGAGCACCCGCATCGTTACGCTGTGTACCCGCGCGCTGGAGCTGGACCCCTACGAGGAACGCCTTTATCTGGAAAAGATCGTCGCGCTGGAGACGCTGGGCCGCCATGAGGAGGCGGAGGATCTGGCACGCCGCGGCAGCGCCATGGGCTGCCTGCATCATGCCATTGAGCCGGGCCGCGCAGGCTCTGCCTACCGCCAGATGCGCCAGGCAGACCGCAATATGGAGAGTGAGGTCTCTAAGCTGATCTCTGCCCTGCCGGATACCGACAACACGGGGGCCTGTATCTGCGACTTTGAGACGTTCAAGGAAATTTACCGCGTACAGCGCGGCGTGCAGGTCCGCTACGGTCTGCAGGTATTCCTGGCAATCCTGACCGTGGCTCCCAGCCAGAACACCGATGCTGCCGAGACCGCTCTGATGGTGGAGCAGCTGGGCGATCTGATCCGCACGAATCTGCGCCAGTGCGATGTGGCCGCCCGCTACACCGATATGCAGTATGTTGTTATGCTGAGCGGCAGCACCGCCGAGAGCGGCACCGGCCCGCTGGAGCGCATCAAGGCCGCGTTCTACCGCATCCCTGCCCATGGCCGCTACCTGTTGAGCTATAGCCTCTATGTTCCCGAGGCCAAGGCCGACAGCGGGCGCGCCCGCCGCCGCAAAAAGACGGCGAAGAAGGAAAAATAAGTGAGCCGTTAAGCCGTACAGTGAAAGCTGTGCGGCTTTTTCATTACCCTGGCCCCCTCTGCGAGGGGGCTCCGCCCGCAGGCGGTGGGGGAGAGAACCTTGCGATAATCCGACATATTTCGGGCTATGGAAAGGTTCTCTCCCTCCGGCCCTGCGGGGCCACCTCCCTCGCAGAGGGAGGCAAGGGTCTGTTTTTTACACTTTCCACAATCTTTTGCCTAAAAATTTTTACAAAAAATCCGAAAAAACTGTTTAAATTTCCACAACAATGTGGTAAAGTAGTATCAAACAGGCGGGAGTGTTCAAAAATCACTGCGCCGCAATGAAATTCTACGCCGCAGGGCTGCCGGAAGCAGCCCCGGCGCGAAAAGAGGTTTGACGATCCATGGGCTACGCAAGCAAAGACATCCGCAACATTCTGGTGGCCGGCCACGCCGGCTGCGGCAAAACGACGCTGACCGAGGCACTGCTGTACATGAGCGGCGCTTCCGAGCGTATGGGCCGTGTCGAGGACGGCACCACCGCCAGCGACTTTGACCCCGAGGAGATCCGCCGCAAGGCATCGCTCAACTCGAGCGTTGTCCCCGTCGAGTACGAGGGCATCAAGTACAACCTAATCGACGCACCGGGTCTGTTTGATTTTGAGACCGGCGCTGCCGAAGGCATCATGGCCGCCGAGAGCGTGCTGATCTGTGTGTCCGGGCGTTCCGGCGTGACCGTCGGTGCCGAGAAGGCGTACCAGCTGGCGCTGAAAAACAACAAGGCGCGGATGATCTTTGTCACCAAGGCTGATTTGGAAAACGCCGACTACTTTAAGATCCTGGAGCAGATGAAGATCAAGTTCGGCCCCAGTGTCTGCCCCTGCGTCGTGCCCGTCCGTCTGGACGACGGCACCGTCGCCTACATCAACCTGTTCAGCCAGAAGGCCTTCAAATACGAAGGCGGCAAGCAGGTCCAGATCGACCTGCCCGACATCGGCCACCGCTTTGAGGGCCTGATCCAGGCCATGAGCGAGGCCATCGCCGAGACCGACGAGGCTTTGATGGAGAAGTTCTTCGAGGGCGAGGCTTTCACCACAGAGGAGATCGTCCAGGGCATGGCCTCCGGCGTGCGCAGCGGCCAGATCACGCCCGTGTTCTGCGGCTCCGCCGTCAACGCGCAGGCGCTGGATATGCTGCTCTACAACATGAACGTGCTGCTGCCCGGCGCGGACACCGCGTCCGCCGTGGGCGAGTCTGGCGGCGAGCCGGTGGAGATCACCGCCGACCCCGCTGCCCCGCTGTGCGCCTACGTCTTTAAGACTGTGGCCGACCCGTTTGTCGGCAAGCTGAGCTTTATTAAGGTGCTGTCCGGCAGGCTGACCGCGACGAGCAACGCCGTCAACGCCCGCACCGGCCAGCCGGAGCGCCTGGGCAAGACGCTGACCGTCTGCGGCAAAAAGCAGACCGACACGCCCGAAATCGCCGCCGGTGACATCGGCGCAGTTGCCAAGCTGGCCACCGCCAAGACCGGCGATACCCTGTGTGACCCCGCCCGCGTCGTGGCGCTGCCCGCACCTGTGTACCCCATCAGCAGCTACCGCATGGCCGTCAAGGTCGCCAAGAAGGGCGACGAGGGTAAGGTCGGCAGCGCGCTGGCCCGCCTGATCGAGGAGGACCCCGCCATCCGGTTCGTGGTCGACCCCGAGACGAAGCAGCAGATCATCAGCGGTCTGGGCACCCAGCATCTGGAGGTCGCGCTGGCCAAGCTGAAGAATAAGTTCGGCGTCGAGATCACGCTCGAGAATCCGCGCGTGCCGTACCGTGAGTCCATCCGCAAGAGCTGCAAGGCGCAGGGCCGCCACAAGAAGCAGACCGGCGGCCACGGCCAGTTCGGCGACGTCTGGATCCAGTTCGAGCCCATCGAGGGCGAGGGCATCGAGTTTGCCGAGAACGTGTTCGGCGGCAGCGTGCCGAAGAACTTCTTCCCGGCAGTCGAGAAGGGCGTCCGTCAGGCCGCCGAGCACGGCGTGCTGGCCGGTTACCCGATGGTCGGCATGAAGGCCACACTGCTGGACGGCAGCTACCACCCCGTTGATTCCAGCGAAATGGCGTTCATTATGGCCGCCAAACTCGCGTATAAGGCCGCCATCCCCGAGGCCGGCCCCGTCCTGCTTGAGCCTATCGGCGCATTGAAAGCCCACGTCCCCGCCGACAACACCGGCGATATTATGGGCGAGGTCACGAAGCGCCGCGGCCGCGTGCTGGGCATGAACCCCGATGACGACGGCCTGCAGGTCGTCGAGGCCGAGGTCCCCGTGGCCGAGATGCAGGACTTCACCACCTTCCTGCGCCAGCTGACCCAGGGCCGCGGCTACTTCACCTTCGAGTTTGTCCGGTATGAGACCCTGCCGCAGATGCTCGAGAACAAGGTCATCGAGCAGGCAAAGGCATTGGGCAACTTTGCGGATGAGGATTAAACGAGAAATGTTCTTTCTTTGCAAAGAAAGAACCAAAGAAATTCTGAACAAGTAAAATAAAAGCACCTGCTGACCGGTATGCGTGTGACCGGTCAGCAGGTGCTTTTTGGTTGAGATATTGAAAGCTTCTTTGTTTACTTTCTTCTCGAAGAAAGTAAGAGAAAAGGGAGCCTGCGGAAACTGCCCGGCCCCTACAGCGCAGCAAAATGAAAGGCAAGGCCCCCATCACGTGATCTTCAACGCCCGCTGCACGCGGTACACAATGTACTTGAACAGCCCGGCGATCAGACTGAACTCCACCCAGACATAATTGGGCAGGTTCCGCCACTTGAATTTCGGTTTGTTTATCTTCGGCAGCGCCGTCCACGCCTCGCGGAAGCCCTTCGCGTAATCCCCGCCGAAGCCGCGCAGCCGGAACATAAGCACTTTGAGCAGATACCCCAGCAGCATCGGGATAAAATTCAAAACCAACATCAAAATCGGCTGGTTCTTGTAGGGCAGCAGAATGCTGTTGCGCCCGCTCTGGATGCTCTTAAACGGGTTGTAGCGCACCGCGCCGGTGGTCGCGCCGCAGATATGGCGGCAGCGGGCCGTGGGGCAATAGACGTTCCTGTAGCCGAAATTGTTCGCACGCCAGCTCAAGTCGACGTCCTCGTAATACGCGAAAAACAGCTCGTCAAACACGCCGATCTCGTCCAGAATCGACTTGCGGTAGAGCGCCGCGCCGCCGCACGCGCTGAACACACGGCAGGGCTTTGTATAGCGGCTGGCCTTTAAGCCGTCGCCGCGCTTGCAGGCAAAGCCCAGGATCGTCACGTAGTCGCCCGCGTCGTCGGCCAGCTCCGGCTCATAGTAGCGCAGCATCAGGCTGCTGACCGCAAAAATTTTCGGGTCGGCGTCGGCGGTTTTGATCAGCTCCGCCAGCCAATCCGGCTCCGCAAAGGCGTCGTTGTTGAACAGCGCTATGTATTCGCCTTTGGCAATCGCAATGCCCTGGTTCACCGCATGGGAAAAGCCGGTGTTCCCGGCGTTCTCAATTAAAGTGTAGCGGTCCCGCCCGCAGTAGCTGCGGGCGATGTCCAGGCTCTCGTCGGTGGAGCCGTTGTCAATGACGATCAGCTCAAAATCCTGCTCGGTCTGCGCCCAGACGGACTCGATGGAATCCCGCAGCCAGCCCGCGCCGTTCAGGTTCGGGATGATGACAGATGCTTTCATGGCGCCTCCTCAACGGTAATAGTAGTAGGCCAGCTGGCTGTGCAGCGCGGCGGTAAACACCATCGCGGCCACAGCCACAAACAGGATGACCAGCCCCGCCACGACCAGCGCACGGATCAGGTACGCCCGGGCCAGCCGCCTGCGGGCCGGGTCCTGCGTGCCGCCAAAGCTCCACACCACCGCCAGCACGAACCCGGCGATGGGGATGGCGAACAGCAGCATGGCCGCCGTCGTTGCGCCCTGGCTCATGGCGTCGATGCGGTCCTCCTCCAGGTCCTGCTCGTACAGCGGCTCGCCGGTCTCAGCGGTACCCTCCGGGGACTGACGCATGGACTCCAACAGAGCCTCGCCCATCGGGATATGCGGCAGCGGTGCGCCGCACTTGGGGCACCGCTCGTCGTACGGGGCAGTCAGCAGACCGCAGTTTTTGCAAAAATGTGCCATAAAAACCTCGCTTATTCGTCGAATGCCAGACCGCGGTCCAGCTGGGTGTTCAGGATGATCTGGGTGTTGGTGGAGCCCATCTTCTGCATCTTGGTCAGCAGGTGCTCCAGCGCGTCAATGTCGGTGCAGCTTACCTTAATTATAAAGTTGTAGCTGCCTGTCACGCGGAAGCACTGCAAGACCTGTGGCTCCTGCTCGATCATGGTCAGAAAGCTCGCGCGGGTCGCTGCGTCCACCAGCACCGAGATCAGCGCCTCGACCCGGGCGGGCGCGTCTGGGTGGCGCAGCACGACAGTGTACCCGCCGATGACGCCCTCCTGCTCCAGGCGGTGGATGCGGCTGGATACGGCGGGACTGGTCAGGCTGACCCGCTGGGCGATGTCCTTAACGGGCATACGCGCATTTTCCGCCAGCAGTTGTAGGATTTTGTGGTCCAAATCGTCCATGGATTGACTCCTTGTCGTTGTTTTGTGTAATGCGCACAAAAAAATAAAGTGAAGTATACAATCACTGTTATCTTTAACAAAATTGGAAAAGTATGCTTTTTTGTGCGCTTGCTAAATAAAATTAAGTAGGAATGACTTTATTATAATCTTTTGAAAACCAAAATGCAAGTCTGACATTTGACATTTTAAGAAAACTTGCTATAATAATATTTGTAATCAATCAAGACATTCACTGACCTTTATATACTTTCCCACCCCTCTATGCACAGAGCCCCGCAGGTATCCCCTGCGGGGTTTTGTGTTTGTGTTGGCAGGACACAACGCGGGAAAGTGTGCAAGAATTGGGGGCTTTTTGCCTTCCCCCGCGGGGGAAGGTGGTCCGCAGGGCCGGATGAGGGGCGTGTGCACGGCAGTAGCCTGTAAACGGGCAGCATCTGCAAGGTCGACCCTCATCAGTCAGTGGTCGGGGCCACTGACAGCTTCCCCCTCCGGGGGGAAGCCATGCGCGCGAAAGGCTGCATTTTTACATTTTAAACCCCGCCCCGTTTGACGGCGCCCGGACTGCTGTGGTATAATATAATTTCCCACACATAACGTGCATTTTTAACGGAGGAATCAATATGTTCATCCCTGTGCTGCTTTTTATTGTTGGTCTGTTGTTCCTGATCAAGGGCGGCGACTGGTTTGTTGACGGCGCGTCCGCACTGGCCCGCCGCTTCCACCTGCCGGAGCTGCTCATCGGCGCGACGGTGGTCTCCATCGGCACGACGCTGCCGGAGGTCATGGTCTCCACGATGTCCGCGCTGTCCGGCCATGGCGAGATCGCCTACGGCAACGCCATCGGCTCGGTCATCTGCAACGCGGCACTGATCGCGGCCATCACGATTGCGGTGCGCCCCGGCAGGGTAGACCCCAAAACGCTGAAAACCCCCGTCGCCTTCTTCTTCGCGGCGGCGGCCATCTACTGCATTGCGGCCTATGTTTTCGGCAGATTCACCCGCGTCATGGGCATCATCATGCTGGCAACGTTTGTGGCGTACATGGCCGTCAACGTGTTGCAGATGAAAAACACCCCCGCCGGTGAGCAAGAGGCGTCCGAGGAGGAGGAAATGCCCCTCGCCAAGACGCTGATTCTGCTTGTGCTGGGCGCGGTGCTGATCGCCGCGGGCGCAAACCTGCTCGTGGACAACGGCACCCTGATCGCGCAGGCCCTCGGCGTGCCCGAGAGCGTCATCGCTCTGACGTTTGTCGCGCTCGGCACCTCGCTGCCCGAGCTGGTCACGGCCATCACCTCGCTGGTCAAGGGCCACAGCGATCTGTCGCTGGGCAACGTCGTCGGTGCGAATGTCTTTAACCTTGTGCTGGTCAGCGGCATGTCGATCACGCTGGCACCCTTCACCATCCCGCAGAGCGCCACGCTGTTCGGCATCAATTCCAGCCTTGTGCTGGATCTGCCGGTCATGCTGGCCGTCATGCTGATCCTGACGGTCCCCGCCCTCGTCAAGGGCAAGCTGAACCGCGCCCAGGGTATCCTGCTCCTGGCGATCTACGCCGCCTTCTGCGCGGTGCAGTTTACGCTGTAAAGAAAAAGGCTTCATCTCCCATGTGGACGTCCCCGCCGACGTGCGCCGCGCCTTTGCACAGCGCCAAACCGTCTACGGCAAGGAGACCCGCGCCGTCAACCCGGCGTTCGCCACCCAAAAGACAGAATAAAATTTCCATGCCCGGCATACACTTCCGCGAGGTGGTGTGTATGCTGGGCATTTTTGGTTTGTTTTTGCAGGCGGCGGCAGGGCATATTCTGTATCTGGCGCTGCATCTCGAAAGCGGGTCCTTCCCGCGTCCGCTCCCGCCGGACAGGGAGCGCGCGGCCTTTGCCGATCTGCAAAAGGGCGGGGCAGCCGCCGCACAGGCGCGGGATACGCTGATCCGCCACAATCTGCGGCTCGTCGCGCATATCTGCAAAAAATACTATGCCGGGAACAGCGCACAGGACGACATGATCTCCATCGGCACGATTGGGCTTATCAAGGCGGTGGATACCTTCGACCCCGCCAAGGGCAAGCGCTTTGCCAGCTATGCGAGCAGATGTATTGAGAATGAGCTCCGCATGGATCTGCGGCGGGGGCGGCGGACGGGAGTGACGCTGTCGCTGCAGGAGCCGCTCGAGGCGGACGGGCAGCTGACGCTGGCGGACACCCTGCCCGATGAAGCCGACATGGAGGCCGGCTGCGAGAGCCGCGCCGACGCCGCCCGGCTGCGTGCGCTGGTGGACGCTCTGCCCGCCCGGGAACGCGCTATTATGCGGCAGCGGTATGGATTTGATGGTGCGCCCAAGACCCAGCAGCAGACGGCGCAGGCGCTGCACATCAGCCGCAGTTATGTATAGCGCCGCCACTAATGTAAACGATGCCCGGAGGGCCGAAAGGCTCCCCGGGCATCAGTGTTTTGATTATTAACTTTAGCGGCCACTCATCAAATTATTCGTTACGATCTGCATCTTCTACGATTGATTTGATTATCTCTAACGTAGGCCTAAAGCCTTCGAAAGAGAACATATCAAAACCAGGATCGTTATCGATAATATGCTGAACAAAATCATCTTACCGCATCCGACAATGCGGGACGGTTAATTTGCGTGTATCCGCATTCTTTTGAAACCATCTTATCAAAGCAAGGGGGAAGTGTAACTATTTTCAGGAATGGGTTTGGGAGGTTCCTCTCCCCCTAACAACCCCCTCTCAGCTGGCTGAAGTGACAAATAGCCAGCTAAAAACAAATAGTCGTATCCTTGGCACCTTACCTATTTTGTAGGAAAGGTGCTTTTTTCATACAGAAACGGAGGTCACCCCCATGGGAAAATACCAAAAGAACATCGAAGCTGCCCGCCGAATTACCGTGATGCAGTATTTGGAAACCTATCACCCCGGCGAACTTGTGCGCAAAACGGATCGCGAGTACTGCACCCGGACGCACGATAGCCTGATCATCACGCCTGCCAATGGATTCTTCCACTGGTTTTCGCGTCATGTAGGCGGCAACAACGCCATTGATTATCTGACCAAGGTGGAGGGCATGGACTTTGTATCAGCGGTTCGTCTGCTGAACGAGATGGCACCGGTCGCTGTTTCTTTTCAACCGGCTAAGGCAGCGCCTGTAAAGCCGCATGAGCCTCGTCCATTTACACTTCCTACCCCGGATCGAAACGCCGAAGCCGTTGCCGCTTACCTGATGCACCGCGGTATCAGCCCCAAGGTTCTGCGCTACTGCGTGGGCAGCGGCATCCTGTACCAGACCACGCGCGGAAACTATCGCAACTGCGTTTTCGTGGGCAAGGATGAGCATGGCGTGGCGCGCTGCGCGTTCCAGAGAGGCTGTCAGGGCACTTTCCGTGGCGATGTTTCCGGCAGTCAAAAGCAATACGGCTTTTTGATTTCCGCCGAAGACCCGGAGTGCGATACCGTGGAGATTTATGAAGCGCCTATTGATGCCATGTCCGGTGCGACCATCCGGCAATATAAGCACGATAGGCCCTGGCGCAGCGTGCATTATCTGGCGCTGGGCGGGCTGAACCACCAGCCTATTGACTATTTCCTTGCACATCATCCTGCCGTAAAAATGGCAGTACTCTGCTTTGACCGCGATGAGCCAGGGCGGAACTTCGCGGGAACCGTCGCGAAAAAACTCACAGAAAAAAATCTCGTGGTGGTAGATATGCCCCCTGCCGTGGGTAAGGACTATAACGAATATCTGGTAGCAGCCAAAAAGCTGATTTCCATGGAAAGATGAGGTTGAACATGAAAACAATAGCTGTTGCAAATCAAAAGGGCGGCGTGGGCAAAACGACCACTGCCGTGAATCTTGGCACCTCGCTGGCCGCTATGGGCTACAAGGTGTTGTTGGTAGACGCCGACCCGCAGGGTGACTTGAGCAGTTACCTTGGCTACACTGGCGCTGCCAACAGCGCAACGCTCAGCGACCTGATGGAATCCGTCATTTCAGATGAACCGGCACCGGAGGTGGTGATGCACCATGAAGAACAAGTGGATTTTATCCCATCGGACATTGGGCTGTCAGATATGGAAGTTCGGCTGGTCAATGTAATGGCACATGAGCGCATTATGGCACAGGCACTGGAGCCGTTCAAGGACAAATACGATTACTGCCTGATCGACTGTATGCCCTCGCTGGGTATCCTTACGGTGGCTTCGCTTGTGGCTGCAGACCGGGTGCTGATTCCCGTTCAGGCACAGCATTTTGCCTTGAAAGGCGTGGTGTCGCTGATCAAATCCATCCATCAGATCACGCGGCGCATCAAGCCGGAGCTTGAAATTGACGGCATTGTTCTGACCATGGTGGATCGGCGCACCAACCTGAGCAAAGATGTCTGTGCCGCTTTGCGGAGTTCCTACGGACACGCGCTGAAAATTTATCGCACGGAGATTCCTGTGAGCACACGCACTGCGGAGAGCGCCTCCAGCGCCCACAGCGTACTGAGCTACGATGCCAGCGGTCCTGCAAGCATCGCCTATAAAACCTTGGCAAAGGAGGTCGTGGACAATGAGAGAGTACGGCAGCAACATCATACTCCCCTCACTCGATAATCTCTTTTCCAGCGAGCAGGAACGACAGGACGCCAAGTTAGAGAAAATCCAGATTCTACCGCTGTCGGAGCTGCACCCCTTTGAGGGGCATCCGTTTCAGGTGCGCGACGATGAAGAAATGGACAAGATGGTGGACAGCGTCAAGGAATATGGCGTGATGACCCCCGCCATCGTTCGCCCGCGACGGGACGGCGGATATGAAATTGTAGCCGGGCACCGCCGCTGCCACGCCAGCCAACGCGCCGGAGTGGACACCATGCCTTGCATTGTGCGGGATATGGATGATGACACCGCCATTATTTTGATGGTGGATTCCAACTGCCAGCGTGAGCATATTCTGCCAAGCGAAAAAGCCAAGGCGTACCAGATGAAGTTGGAGGCAATCAACAGAAAGCTCGGTAGACCGTCAAAAGAAAATGTGCGCCAAGTTGGCGCACATTTTTCTGGAAACCGAAGTACGCAAATTATTGGTGAAACTGCCGGTGACAGCAGCCGCCAAGTAGAGCGTTTTATCCGCTTGAACAAACTGACCCCTGACCTGATGCAGTTGGTGGATGACGGCAGACTCAAGACCACTCCTGCGGTGGAGTTGAGCTATCTGACACCGGAGGAACAGGAAGAATTTCTCTCCTATATGGAGGAAGAAGGATGCACGCCATCCTTATCCCAAGCGCAAAAGCTGAAAGCTGCCAGCAAGGAAAGCGTCCTGACGAAAGACACAATCCACGGGATCATGTCTGCCCGTTCCCCCAGTGTAAAGCCGCGCGAACCGCAGCTCACGATTGCCGTTTCCAAGGTCGAGCGCTATTTCCCCAAGGGCTTTTCCTCCGAACAGATGGAAAGCACCATCCTGGAACTTTTGGAAAACTACTACCGCAAGCGGCAGGATTACGAGCGATGAGGTGGCGGTATGACAAGAGTTTTGGTCGTAGAACCGGGCTACTGCCCTTATCAGGCTGCCTTTGACAGCCCGCAGGCGGCGATTTCCGAAGTAATCGAGGGCGACAGTTTGCTGCTGAAACCGTTCGGCACATCGAAAATCGGCGTTGTGTGCAGTAAAAACCAAAGCCGTCTGAAATATAACAGACAGCTGGAAGATGGCAGCACCATACGCGGGCGATTTCTGGTTTTTGGACTCAGTGAGTCCAAAATGTTGGGGCTTTCCAAAGAACAGGCAGAGCGCTACAATCGGCTGCTGTTCTTCCCGCAGGTGGAAGATATGCTGTCCGGTGATTTGCCGATTGCCAAGGTGCGACCGCCGGATGAGCGCTTTGGAAGTAAGATTCCTTTTTGGGAAAGGTTGAGCCGTTAATTATAAAGGAGAATCACCGAGATGAGCAAACACGATAATGTCATCGGCTATATCGAATATCTTGACAGTGGCGGATGTGTTCGGGAGCGCATTCCGTATTTCGATGCAGAGGAATTCAAAACCAGAATTTATGCTTCGTTGTATTGCGGCGAACCCATCATTCCGGTTGTGTTTCCGGAGAATCTGAGCCAGCCCCTTACCTTTGAAAAGGGCACCATTTTTCCGTGGGGGCTGCGAAGCGAAAAGCATGAGCTGCTGCCGTATGAAATCTACCAGACCAACGACCGGAAGATTGCGTTTTTACGGTATGACTACACCAAAGACCATATAAATGATGCATCCTATAAGCTGGTGTATCGCGGGCAGATGGAATGTTGGCAGACGCTGGACAGCCTTTACTGTCTGCACAATCAGGAAAGCCGTCCCAACGGCAGGAAGATGCGCTCTTTGTCTGTCAGCGATATTATTGTGACGCATGAGGGCGGTCAGGCACACGCCTACTATGTGGAACCGATTGGTTACAAACAGGTGGATGACCTGCTGCCGGGGCTGGAACAAGCACGTCAAAATGATAGCTTGCTATCATTTCGACCCCTTGCTAGGGGCTGCCACCCCTAAGACCCCCTCGCGCTTGCAATAATCCCAAGGAGAGCAGCGAAATGCAAACAAGAAACAAATCCTTCCTGCTTCGGTTGACAGAGCAGGAATATGCCACATTGAAAAGAAAAAGTGAACTGGCAGGTCTGAAGATGAATCCTTTTGTGGTTTCACTTATCAACGGCTGCGAGATTCACCCCCGCGCACCGGACAGCTGCAAGGCGCTGGCAAGGCAGGTGGCGGCGGTCGGCAACAACCTGAACCAGTTGGCGCGCATTGCCAACTTCAATGGCAAGGCAGAGGACGCGTATCTGCAGGAAGCGCAGCAGATCATGACCCGCATCTGGCTGCTTATGAAGGAGCAGTTATAATGGCGACAACAAAAATCCTGCCGGTGCGCAAGCGCCTGAAAGACTGCCTGGACTATGCTGCCAACCCGAAAAAGACCGAGATCTTTCGCGGGGATGCGCTCGACCGGCTGATGCACTACACCCAAAACGAGGACAAGACGGAACACCAGCTCTATGTCACCGGCTTTAACTGTGACCCGCAAAACGCCTGCCTGATTATGGAGGCAACCAAACGGCGCTGGCATAAAGACATCGGACACGGCAATGTCGGATACCATATTATTCAGAGCTTTAAGCCCGGCGAAGCCAGCCCGGACCAAGTGCATCAAATCGGCTGCGAATTAGCCAGACGCTGTCTGGCGGATCGGTTTGAGTGTACGGTGTCCACCCATCTGGACAAGGGGCATCTGCATAACCATATTGTGGTCAATTCGGTTTCCTTTATGGACGGCAAAATGTTCCGCAACGATTTCAAAACCTACTATCAAGGCATACGGCAAATTTCCGATGACCTGTGCCGGCAAAACCGGTTGTCGGTCATAGAAACGGACGGACGAGGCATCTCGTATGGCGAATGGCGCAACCGCCGCGAGGGCAAGCCGACACTGCGCGGTATGGTCAAGGCCGATGTGGAAATGGCGCTTGCCGAAAGCTCCGACTTTGACGATTTTGTCGGCAAGCTGCAAAAGATGGGCTATGAAGTCAAGTACGGTCCCCGCGTCAAGCACATGGCGGTTCGGCACCAAGACAGCAAAAGGTTTGTGCGGCTGGACGGTGTTGCGCCGCAGTTCTCCGAATCGGAATTGAGAGAGTTTTTCACGCAACTGAAAAAACTTCCGCCCGAAATGCGGCAGGAATATCAGGCAGAAAATCAGCCTGTGCAGCAAGGTTGGCAGACGACACCGGCACTGCCGGTTGTACGCCGCGCGCGCTGCCGCAGCAGACTGAACCGCCCGTATAAAAAGGTGGGCGGCATTATGGCTTGCTACTACCATTACTGCGCCTTGCTGCGCAGAAGCTACCTCGGCAAAAGCGGACGGCGCTGCTACTACCTGCTGCGCGAGGATTTCAGCAAATTCAACCGCTATCGGCGGCAATGCGATTTGCTGTGGGAGCAAAAAATCGAATCCACCGAGGAACTGCGGACCTACAAGGCAAGGCTGACCCACGAACTGGAGGTGCTTACTCAAAAACGCAAATATCTGTATAACCACAAGGAAGTCCTGACGCCGGATGTCCGTAATAGGCGGCTGGAAGAATTGTCTGCCCGGATGCGAACCGTGCGCAGGGAGCTGAATACCTGCACAGACATTGAAACCGATGCGGCCGCCTTGCAGCTGAAATGGCAGGAAGTGCGGCAGGCTGAAAAAGAAGAACGCGAGGTGAAAGATAATGAACAACGGCGGAGAAGCCGCTGACCAGATGGTGCGGGAAGCACTGCAATTTTCTGAGGTGGCTATCAAACTGACAGCGCTGGGCTTTAAGAACTCACTGGCGATAGCGCTTGCCTACGCCAAGGAAAACCCCAAGGTGCGCGGCAAGACGAGCCTTGACCGGCTGCTGCGCGAGGGCAAGGAGATGAAAATCATCCCCTTGCAGACCAAGGATCTTGCCCAATTCAAGGCGTATGCCAAACAGTACGGTGTGCTGTTTGCGTCCATCAAGGACAAGAGCGCACCGAGCGAGAAAATCGACATTATGTTTAAGGCAGAGGATGTATCCAAGCTGAACCGCATTTATGAACAGCTTGGATATACCGTGCCCAAAAAGATTGCAACTGACCGAAAAAACGCAGAAACCCGCCGCCAGACACCCGATCCGATGCTGGTGCGCGGGAAGACGATGGAGGATATTGACCCCCGCCTCTCGTTCAAGACGGTGGCGGCACAGCTGCGCAAGGCAGCAGCCCGCAGTGCGGAACGTGCGGTCAATGCGACCCGAAAGGAGGAACGCTAAATGTATGAGCGTATGAACATTGAGGATTGGAAAGCCAAAAAGAAGAACGACCGCGATGCCGTACTGGCTGAGCAAAAACAGGCGCTGCAGGAGGTTTTGCAGGACGGTGCGCATCTGACCGCCTACCTGCTGGGGCGCGGCAGACTGGGCAGCGGGATCACCTCCGGCAATGCTGCGCTGGTGCTGAAAGCCTGCCCGCAGGCAACTGCCGTGATGTCCTTTGACGGATGGAACCAATTTGGGCGCAGGGTCAGCAAAGGTGCCGTTGGCATTTCGCAGTTGGTGCGGTCCGGCGGCTATTTTACGGTGGGCAAGGTGTATGACCGTTCCGCGACCTACGGCAACAAGCCCTGCCCGACGGTAGAGCTGCATGGCGACCAGCTAGGCAAAGCCATTGCGGTATTGAACGCCTTGTCACCGGTGGATGTGCAGTTTGATGATAAGCAGCCCACCGGCTTTCTTGCTGACGAAAATCTTATTCTCTATCCAAGCGGTGCAAGCAATGAAGAAGTCCTTGCGCGTCTGCCCGCGGATATTGTTCTTGCCACGGCAGCGCAGTGCTATGCAGAGGTCGGTAATGAAGAATATCTGCACCAGATGGCGTTGGCTGTGTCTGTTGAAGTTTGTGGTCGGCTCGGTCTGGCAGCGCCCGCCGATGCCGCCGACAGGCTGAACGGCTTGCGGGCGCATATCCCTGCCGGGGAGGAGCGCCGCGCGTTGGAGGAAGTGCGCGAGATGGCCAAGGTGTTTGGCGATACCGTCTGCAAGGAACTGGACTTGCAGCGCCCGCGCAGTGATTTGCAGCGCGCAGAGGAACGCTGACCGCCATGCGCCCGAATAAGGATCGACAGAACCTCTGGCTCTGGGTTGCCTTGCTGCTGCCGCTGCTCTGGCTGGCGGCAGGGCTGGCGCAGATTACCGAACAGGCACACGGGCTGTCCGCCTTGGCGGCAGGGCTTACCGCGTTGCTGAACGACCCGTTGCGTTTGCGTTGGTGCAGCAGCACACCGAAATTCCTGCTGGCGGTCTTGGTGCTCTACCCACTGGGGCTGTATTGCTATCTGCTCGATCAGGCGGACCGCCGCCCCGGCGAGGAACACGGCTCTGCCCATTGGGGCAATGCCGGGGAATTGAACGAACGCTACCGCAACCGCAAGGACCCGTGGCAGGAAATCATTCTTTCCCAGAATGTCCGCCTCAGCAATGATTCCTACCAACACCAGCGCAATCTGCACGTTGTTGTGATCGGCGGTTCCGGCAGCGGTAAGACCCGCTTCTTTGTAAAACCGAATGCCCTGCAATGCAGCGGCTCCTACTTCTTTTTGGACCCCAAGGGGGAGTTGACCTATTCCCTTGGCGGTGCTATGGAGAGAAACGGCGTCACCGTAACGGTCATTGACTTTGTGCATTTCCGCGGACATTACAATCCGGTAGCGTACCTGAAAACCGATGAGGACGCTATGAAACTTGCTTATGCGCTGGTGTTCAACACCAAAAAGAACCCGGCAGCCTCCGGTGGCGAAAACGAGTTTTGGGACAAGAGCGCTGTTATGTTTCTGGCATCGCTGATTTTGTATATCCTGTACGAATCCCCGCTGTATGAGCGCAACCTCAACACGATGATGGATATGATTCTGGAATGTAAGGTCAGCGAGGACAGCTATGACGAAAACCGTATGGATATTCTGTTCGGTGAGCTGGAACAGCGCGACCCGCATCACCCGGCTGTGCTGCAATGCCGTTCGTTCAAGCTCGGCAGCGCGAAAACCCTGTCCAGCATTATGGTCACGGCGGTATCCAATCTGCATATGCTGCAATCGGTGGCGTTTTCCGAGATGATTGCCACCGATGAAATGTTCCTGCCGAAGTTGGGCGTGGAGAAACGCGCCATCTTCTGCGTTATCCCTGACAACGACGATACCTTTAACTTTATGGTTTCGATTTTGTACACCCAACTGTTTGACCAGCTGTTTCGCCTTGCGGATTCCACGCCGGAATTCCACGGCACACTGCCGGTTCATGTACGCCTGATGATGGACGAGTTCGCCAATGTCGCCACGCCGGAGAACTTTGTAAAGATCCTTGCCGTAGCCCGCAGCCGCAACATAAGCTGCGATATTATTTTGCAGAATATTTCCCAGATCAAAAGCAAATACAAGGACGACTGGGAAACGATCATCGGCAACTGCGACAGCTTTGTTTACCTTGGCGGCAACGATTACAGCACCTTTGAGTACATTTCCAAGCTGCTGGGCAAACAGACCATCCGCACCAAGGGGCAGATCATCGGCAAGGGCAGCCACGGATCGTCCAGCGACAGCTATCAGGTCACGGGGCGCGAGCTGATGACCCCGGACGAGGTGCGCCGCATGAAGCGCAGCGACTGCCTTGTAATGATCAGCGGCGAGGCACCGGTGAGGGACAAGAAATACAACCTTTTTGACCACCCGAACCTGAAATACACACCCGACTACCGCAGCCCGCGGGGACTGCTGCATCGGTTTGCAACACCCATCCCTGCGCCGGAGGGCTACACGATGCCCCCGGATTATATGGCGCAAGCCGGCACCGTATCGCTCGCTTATGTAGCGGAGCTGACCTGCCCCGAAATTACCGAAGATCTATATGCTGAATTACAACAATTGGAGGAATCTCTGTTATGAAAATCAAAAAACCTGTATCCGCACCGGAAACCCAGCGCAAAATCAAGCGCAGCTACCTGACGATTGCCACGGTTGCCGCTGCCGTAATCGTGATGGCTCTGCCTGTGTATGCGGACGACCCGCTGGCGACCATCAATGCACTCAGCGATTTTGTGTTCAGCGCCATTAAGGCGATTGGTGCCATTCTGCTGGGCTTCGGCATTGTGCAGATCGGTCTTGCCCTCAAAAGCCACGATGCCGGGCAGCGTGCGCAGGGCTTTATGACCTTTTTCGGCGGGGTGGTTATCTACTTTGCCAAGGATATTCTGGATATGATTCTGTGAAAAATGCTGTGCAGCACTTGTATGGACTGGCGTACCGGGGTAGGCGGCGTTTGAAGTGCTGACTGGGTGTTTTTTGTTCAGTCGGCAAAGCACCGTTAGCCGTTGTTGGGTTATCTGTTGTCGGGAAAATCCACGCGCCAACTCAGGAATTACAAAAGAAGGAATTACCGGCTCTATAAACCATCCATCTGTTTTAGCGATGCGCATTTTCATACGCTTTTCGGATTTCCTCCGGCAGGTGGTCGGGAATCCGTGCTTTTAGTCTGTCCTCACTGCCGTCTTGGATCGCCTGCTCATAGTACCAGCACTTGAATTTCAGCATATCCAGAGTGCGGTTCATCTGCTCAAGCTCTGCCTCCATGTGCAAGCGTTGCTCCTCAAACAGTGCCTTGCGTTGCGGGTAGGTGGATGGTCCTTCTACACACCAATCCATGAATTGCCGGATGTCCTTGATCTCCATGCCAGCCTTTTTCAGACATTCAATGACCCGGAGTGCTTCAATTTCCGTGTCACCGAATTTGCGGATGCCGGACACCCGTTCCATGTTCGGAAAAAGTCCCTGTTTATCATAATAGCGCAGCGTGGAGATAGGCAATCCAAACATCTCTGCCACCTGTCCGATTGAATACATAAATTTCCCTCCAAAAAATTTCAAAAAACATCTTGACCTAAAGTCAGGTTCAGGTGATACCATGAGAATACCACAGAGAATATCAAAACGCAAGGAGTGTTTTACAATGGATAAAAAGGTACTGATCATTTCCTCAAGTCCCCGTAAGGGCGGCAACTCCGAAACGCTGGCGGCAGCATTTGCCAAGGGCGCACGAGAGGCAGGCAATCCGGTAGAAACCGTATATCTGCGGGAAAAGCAGGTTGGCTTCTGCAAGGGCTGTCTTGCCTGCCTGAATCTTGGGCACTGCGTCATCCAAGACGATGCCGTGGAAATTGCCGCCAAAATGCACGATGCAAATGTGCTGGTGTTCGCAACGCCCGTCTACTATTACTGCGTCAGCGGTCAGCTCAAGACGATGCTGGATCGTGCCAACCCGCTGTTTGATACGGACTACGCCTTTACGAAAGCCTATCTGCTTG